>BFBZ01000007.1_pt163 | contig 280125 bp, 270 predicted proteins | sample 1888401 | NCBI WGS metagenome assembly BFBZ01 (sample SAMD00112614, study PRJDB3348) | symbiont metagenome | host: Chara braunii
AGCCATGCGGGCGCTGGCCAACGACCGGCGGCTTCTGATCCTGGAATGGCTCAGGAACCCGACTGCGCATTTCCGCGCGCAGGTTGACGGTGACCTGGAGCGGGACGGCGTGTGTGGCCTCCTGATCGCGGAGAAACTCGGCGTCAGCCAGCCGACCGTCAGCGAGCATCTGAAGATCCTCTCCCAGGCGGGGCTTGTTCGTGCCAAGCGCATCAAGCAATGGACGTTTTATAAACGCGACGAGCCCAATATCAGGGACATCAAGAAGCAGATCCTGAAGACCTTCTAGTGTGCTGAATGCGAAGTTCGTGCGATTTCGCGGCAGACGCTTTCACGAACTTCGGATTCGGGACACCAGCGTCCGTCAATGACATCGATCAACGCCTGCACCTTGTCGGCGCGGCGGATACTTCGGCGCTGATCGGACAAGGCCACGCGTATCGCGTATGATGATTGACGTGGAGAGCGAAAGCGCCGATCGATCCCTCGTTTCCATCATGAGGTCCCGACATGAGAGCGCCGAAGACCGTGCGGAGCGCTGAAAACTTGGGCCGCGTCCGGCTCTCGCCGTCGTTTTTCATGCGGGATTTTCTCTACAGCGAAATTGCCAATGTCCATGGCATTGCCAACCTGCCGGACGATCCGGACCTTGCCATCGCCGCGGGGCGGCGACTTTGTGAGGAGTTGCTGGAGCCGTTGCAAGCGACCTTCGGCCGCATCGCGATCCGTTCGGCTTTCCGGTCCGTGACACTGAACGCCTACGGCAACAGCCATTATCACAGTTGCGCCTCGAACAAACGCAACTTTGCGCGCCACATCTGGGATCGCCGCGATGACCACGGCATGGGCGCGGTCGCCTGCATTGCCCTGCCCTGGCTGGTCGATCGCATGGCAACGGGAACACCGTGGCAGGCGATGGCCTGGTGGATCCACGATCACCTGCCCTACAGCGAGATGCAGTTCTTTCCGAAGCTCGGCGCGTTCAACATCGGCTGGCACGAAGTGCCCAAGCGCACGATCTTCAGCTTCATCAGCCCGCGGGGCACCCTGACCAGGCCGGGCTTTCCCAATCACAACGGCGATCACGCCGCGCTTTACGACGGTTTCCCGAGTCCGCGAACCGTCTGCTGACGACACCCCAGCATCCGCCCTCAATCCTTCAATTCCGCCGCCACGAAATCGATGAACACCCGCACCTTGGCCGCGACATGGCCGCGCGAGGGATAGACGGCGTAAATGGCTGTTGCGATGGTCGACCAGTCGTCGAGCACGGTGACAAGCCGGCCACTGGCGAGATCGTCGGCGACATAGATCCGCGGAATCAGGCTGAGGCCGAAGCCGGCGAGCAGCGCGTCGCGCACCGCAAGGCTCGACGTTACCTTGTAGCGGCCGTCGATCGGCACCCGCATGACGCCACCGTCGCCGCGAAATTCCCATTCGTCGGCATGGCCCGACAGTGTGAACTGGATGCAGCTATGTCGGCGCAGATCGGCAGGCCCGGCCGGTGTGCCAGCGCGGGCCAGATAGGCCGGCGACGCGCACACCACATGCCGCATCGTCATCAGCTTGCGAGCGATCAGGCTGGAGTCCTTCATGGCATCGCTGCCGCGGATCGCCACATCGAATCCTTCCTCGATGATGTTGACGCGGCGATCGCTCATCTGCAGGTCCACCGTCAGCTCCGGATGGCGCGCCAGGAAGGCCGGCATCGCCGCCGACAGTCTCAAGAGCGTCAGGGTCATGGGCGCCGCGACGCGCAACACCCCGCTCGGCGTCACCTGCATCGGCCCGAGCGACGCATCGGCTTGCGCAAGATCGTCGAGGATGCGTGAGACCTGCTCGTAGTAACGAGCGCCCGCGTCGGTGCGACTGACCCGGCGGGTGGTGCGATTGAACAGCCGCACGCCAAGATGGGTTTCGAGCTCGCTGATGTTCTTGCTGATCGCCGGCGGCGAGAGGCGGAGTTCGCGCGCGGCTTCGGCAAAGCTGCCGAGCTCTGCGACGTGCCGAAATACTCTGAGCGCCGTGAGATGGTCCATTCATCACCAATGGTGAATAGTATCTGTTCTCAATGGCATATTGCCCACAAATCGGCAATGAATTAGCTGTTGATGACAACGACCTGGCCGGCCCGCCAGCCACCGACGTCAGGAATAAACGACAGCGAGGGGACGATCCGATGCCACAGTTCATGTGCGAAACCTGCGGCCAACAGCATGCGCCGCGCGAGGCGCCACCACCGCGCTGCATGATCTGCGACGATGACCGGCAGTTCGTCCCGGTGACAGGACAGCGCTGGACCACGCCGGAGGACCTCGCGGCACGGCATTCCAACATGTTCCGGCAACTGGCTCCGGGGCTGATCGCGATCTCCACGGTGCCGCACTTCGGCATCGGCCAGCGGGCGCTGCTGGTGCAGACACCTTCGGGCAATGTGCTGTGGGATTGCATCAGCCTGCTCGACGAGGCGACCATCAGCATCATCCGCGCCCTCGGCGGAGCATTTCCCTGCTCGATGCCGCGACCATCACCCTGATCAAGGGTCTCGGCGGCCTCAAGGCGATCGCGATCTCGCATCCGCATTTCTACAGCGCGATCGCAAGCTGGGGACGGGCCTTCGATTGCCCGGTGCTGCTGCACGAGGCCGACCGCGACTGGGTGGCGGAGCCGGATTCCCATCTGGATTTCTGGCACGGCGACAGCCGTGAGGTGCTGCCCGGCGTGACGCTGCACCGGCTCGGCGGACACTTCCCCGGCTCAAGCCTGCTGCACTGGGCGGAGCGCCGCGCGCTGCTGCCCGGCGACACCATGCTGGTGACGCCGGACCGCAGGCATGTCGCCTTCATGTGGTCGTATCCCAACTACGTGCCGCTGCCGGCCGCCGAGGTCACGCGCATCGGCAGCCGCCTCGCGGTGCTCGACTTCGATGCGATCTATTCGCCGTTCGCGGACCGCGGGCACATCGTGCGCGATGCCAAGGCTGCGGTGGCGCGCTCAGTCGAGCGGCACATTCATGGGCCACAGCAGGCGCGGACGTCGCCTTAAGTCCGCGGCCTCTCGCTCAGTCCGTATTCGGCATCTGCGATCGTCTGCAGCGCAGCCTCACGCGACCCCAGCCGCTCGATCAGAAGCAAGCACAGCCGGGACAGAAACAGCGCCTCCTGCGCTGGTCCGACGCGGGTGATGGCTTCACAGACGTCGGAGTAGACATGATCTCGCTCCGCCTCCGTCCAGCGATCGGCAGTCATGACAATGCTCCCGCGTGACGCAGCGCCGTCTCGATGCGGTTGCGATCCACCGAGCGCCAGCGCGCGCAGATATAGCCATCCGGCCGCACCAGATAGACCGCCGCGGGGTCGGCGTCGAAGGCCCTGCGGCAGCGCCCCTCGGGATCGATCAGGGCATCACCGACGGGCCGGGTCGAAACGTCATGGGCATCGGCCATCACCGTCAGCACCGTCACATCGGAAATCGGGAGGCCGAGATCGAACGCCAGTTTCGGCGTCGGAAACACGATCAGGGTAAAATCCCTCCCCAGATGCCGTGTCAGGAAACTGGGCACGCCCTGCACAGTCACGGGACAATCCGGGATGACCATCCCCGGTCGCAGCGCGGGGGTAAAATCCGTTTCATCCGGCGACGCCACATTGAGCGGCGAGCCGTCATAGGGAATGACGCTCGACTGCCTAGGATTGATCAGGCTGCGCAACTCGCGATGGCGCTCCGCCAGGGAGAGCACGGCGTCACGCATCAGTTCGAACCCGCGCGATGGCGGCGCCATGAACTCGGTGCTTTTCATGGCGTGCGCGATGTTGCCCGCCCACGCATCCCGCCGCTCCCGGCTGTAGCTGTGCAGCAGGGACGGCGGCGAGCTGCCGTTAAGGATGCGGGACAGTTTCCAGCCGAGATTGAAAACATCCTCGAAGCCGCTGTTCAGCCCGCGCACACCGAAGATCGGCACGAGGTGCGCGGCGTCGCCGGCAAACACCACGTTGCCGTGAATATAGTCGTCGAGCGACAGCGCCGAGGCACGGTAGCTGCTCGACCAGATCAGCCGCCACGGACGATCCACGCCCAGCATCCTGAAATGCGCCTCGACCACCGGGATGACCTTCTCCGGCGTGGTCATCTCCTCGGCGCTCTCGCCGTCGTGCAATTGATAATCGATCCGCCAGATATCGCCGGGCTGGCGATGCATCAGCATGGTGCGGCCAGGATTGGACGGCGGATCGAACCACGCCAGCCGCTCGGTCGGCCAGCCCAGATCGACTTTCACGTCGACGATGACATAACGGCCTTCATACGCGGTGCCGCGCATCCGCAAGCCGAGTTCCTGGCGCACCTTGCTGCGCGCGCCGTCGCAGGCCACCAGCCATTGCGCCTGTGTCCGATAGCTTTGGCCGGCGGCATTCAATTCGACACTGACGCCGGACACCTCCGTGCTGACACCCGTCAGCTCCGTGCCCCATCGCAGCTCGATCAGATCGGGATAACGCGCGACCGCATCCACCAGCAACTGCTCGATATCGTACTGCGCGATGTTGGTCATCGGCGCGAAACGATCGTCCGGACCGTGCGGCATGTCGAACGCCAGCACTTCGGCGGTTCGGTAGAAGCTGCGCCCCGTGGTCCAGCCGAGGCCCTTTTGCACAAATGCATCGGCCACACCGAGCCGGTCCAGGATCTCCATCGTGCGGCGCGACAGGCAGATCGCCCGGCTGCCCTGGCACACGGTGGTGTCGGCATCGATCACGACGGAGGCGACGCCATGCTGCGCCAGCACCAGCGCGAGCGCGAGACCGACGCCGCAGATCATCACGTCGTGGCGTTTTGTCTCGCGGCTGGCGACGAGCGGCGGCAAGTAAGCTTCATGGATGCGATAGTCAAAGTCAGAAGCAACGTCGTGCATTGGCGAATCTCAGCGGCACCGGTTTTGCTGCAAGCATTGTTTCCCCGTCATCCTGAGGTGGCCGTGCGCAGCGCGGCCCTCGAAGGATGAGCGGCCAATTCTTTGAGAACCTTGGCCCGTCGTCCTTCGAGGCGCGCAAGAGCGCGCACCTCAGGATGACGGGATTGGAGTTCAGTCCGAGACTATCCTCTATCACTTGTTCAGCGGACACGCCGGATCGGGCGGTCCGAAGGCCTGGTCGCCGGGGATGTGCGTCAGGATCTTGTAGTAGTCCCACGGATACTTCGATTCCTCCGGTGTCTTGACCTGCACCAGCACGAGATCGTGCACCATCAGGCCGTCCGGCCGCAGCTTGCCGTTGCGCGCGAACATGTCCTCGACCGGCTTCTCGCGCATCTTGGCCGCGACCTTGAGCGGATCGTCGGTGCCGGCCTCCTTGATCGCATTGAGATAGGACGTCACCGCGGAATAGACGCCAGCCTGCCACATGGTCGGCATCTGCTTCATCTTGGCGAAGTAGCGCTTCGACCACTCGCGGGTCTTGTCGTCCATGTCCCAGTAGAACGAGGTGGTCAGCAGCAGGCCCTGCGCCGCTTGCAGGCCGAGCCCATGGATGTCGGTGATCAGCGCAAGCAGGCCGGCCATCTGCTGGCCGCCCTTCAGCACGCCGAACTCGCCCGCGGTCTTGATCTCGTTGATGTTGTTGGGCGGGCCGCCGGCGATGCCGATGATCTTCGCCTTGGAGGCCTGGGCCTGCAGGATGAAGGAGGAGAGATCCGCGGTTGCGAACGGCGGCCGCACCGAACCCACCACCTTGCCGCCATTCTTCTCCACCACCGCGGCGGCATCCTTCTCCAGCGAATGGCCAAAGGCATAATCGTCGGTGATGAAAAACCAGCTGTCGCCGCCGCGCTTCACCACTTCCTGCGCAGTGCCGACCGCCAGCGCGTGGGTGTCGAACACCCACTGCATGGTGTAGGGCGAGCAGAACTTGCCGTGAAAGTCGGTCGCTCCGGTCGACTGGGTGATGAACAGCTTCTTTTTGTCGTTGGCGATGTTCTGCACCGCGAGGCCGACCGCCGACACCGGYACGTCGACAATGAGATCGACCTGCTCGACATCGTACCAGCGCCGGGCGATGCTGGCGCCGATATCGGCCTTCAACTGATGGTCGCCAATGATCACCGAGATCGGTTTGCCGAGGACCGTGCCGCCGAAATCGTCGACGGCCATCTGCGCGGCCGTCACCGAGCCCTGGCCGGTCGGCGCGGAGGCCGGTCCGTTCATGTCGGTGAGCACGCCGATTTTCACGAGATCGTCGGACACCTGGGCAAACGCGCCCGCCGACGAAACCACCACCAGAGCGACAGCCGCGGCTGCCCCCTTCCATCGCACCGTCATCAAGCATCCTCCCTCTATGTTTTTATAAAATTCCTTATTATGAGATTTCTATCAGTTCATGATCTCAAATCTCAACATCTTTGTTGGTGATTTTCGTATTTTGAGATATTTTGATGGCAAGGCACCGCCACAAGGTCCGCCATCTCAGGGAGATTCCCATGCAGCCTCAAGCCTTTGGCTATTTCGGTCTGGGCACCTCCAACCTCAGCGACTGGCGTGACTTCGGCACCGGCCTGGTCGGCTTCCAGGCGGTCGAGACCACCCGCTCGTACCTCGCCTTCCGGATGGACGATCGCAAACAACGGGTGATTGTCGACGCATCGCTGCCCGAAGGCACGCGTTTCTTTGGCTGGGAAATGACGGATGCCGCAGCGCTCGACGCGCTGGCCGTGCATCTCGAGCGCGCGAAGGTGACGGTGACGCGCGAGCCAGCGTTTCTCGCCGACGCCCGCCACGTCCGTGGCCTGATCTCGTTTTCCGATCCCGCGGGAAACCGGCTGGAGGCCTTTCATGGTGCCGAGATCGACAGCACGCCGTTCCGGCCCGGCCGCAACATTTCCGGCTTCCGCACCGGTCCGCTGGGGCTGGGCCACGCAGTGCTCACCGTAAAGAGCCTCGACGCCGTGATGCCGTTCTACACGGAGTTGCTCGGCTTCAGGCTCAGCGACTACATTCTGGCGCCGTTCCGCGCGTTCTTCTTCCACATCAACAAACGCCATCACAGCCTGGCCCTGATCGAAACCGGCGTCGACGGTTTGCATCACCTGATGGTCGAACTGTTCTCGCTCGACGATGTCGGCCAGGCCTACGACATCGCGCTCAACCAGCCCGACCGGATCGGCGTCACGCTGGGCCGGCACACCAACGACTACATGACCTCATTTTACGCCAAGACGCCGTCGGCGTTCGCCGTCGAATGCGGCTGGGGAGGCCGCGAGATCGAGCCGGCCGGCTGGCAGGCGCAGGAGTATTTTGAAGGGCCGAGCCTGTGGGGCCACGAACGGACATGGCTGTCGCCGGCCGATCGCGAGCGGGCCCGCGAGATGCGCATGCAGGCGGCGGCCGATGGCCTGCGCCACCCGGTGCAGGTCTTGCCCGGCAATTTCCAGCGCATGTCGGGGGCGTGTCCGTGGTGGGACAGCGTCACTGCAACCGCTCGTCAGGACGAGACCACCCGTGTCTAGCCTCAAACGCATGCTGGCGGTGTTCGACGTCTTCACCCCGCAAGAGCCCAGCCTGACCGCCGACGAGATCATGATGCGGCTGAACTACAGCCGCGGCACCGCCTATCGCTACATCCGCGAACTGGCCGCCGCCGGATTCCTGAAACGGATCGGCGGCGCCTACTCGCTGGGACCGCGGATCGTCGAACTCGATTATTTCATCCGGGAAAACGATCCCAATCTGAACATCATCCAGCAGGTGCTGCGCGCGCTGAGCGAGCGGCTGGAATGTGACACGCTGTGGACCAGCTTCCTGGGTGACCACGTGGTGGTCAACCATCATGAACGCGGCACCTCGGCTCATCTCGTCAGCTACAGCCGGGGGCGGCGCATGCCGTTGTTTCGCGGCGCACCGTCCAAGGTCATTGTCTCCGCACTGCCGCACGCCCAGCTCAAGCGCCTGTATGAAGCGAATGTCACCGAGGCCGAGGCGGCCGGCCTGGGCGGATCGTGGAAGGAATTCCGCGCCCGCATGACGGCGATCCGGCGCGCCGGCTACTACATCTCCCGGAGCGAACTCGATCGCGGCAGCATCGGCATCGCGGCTCCGATCATCCTCGACACGCCGCAGCAGCCCGGCAGCATCGGCACCGTGTTCGGTGAAAAGCGCTTTGCCACCTCCGACGCGGACCTGCTGGTCCGCATCACCATCGATGCCGCGAAACAGGTGAGCGGCCTGATCTCCGGCGGCACCAACGGCCTCGCCGAGGTGCGCTGGCTCAAGGGCACGGCATGAGCGGCGCTTGGCGCCGCTCAACGGGACGTGAGCGAGAAACGTTCCTCACCCCGTGTGATGCACCTGCTGCAGCCCGTACACCGGCGTCGCGATACCCTCCTGGCGTGCCTTGAGCTGCAGCGACAGATACTGCGAATAATGCCGCGACTGATGCAGGTTGCCGCCGTGGAACCAGAGCGCTTCCTGCTGGGTCGGCTTCCACATGTTGCGCTGCTCGCCTTCCCACGGCCCGGGGTCCTTGGTGGTGTTCGACCCCAGTCCCCAGACCTTGCCGACCTTGCTCGCAACCTCTTTCGAGATCAGATCCGCGGCCCAGCCATTCATCGAGCCGTAGCCGGTGGCATACACAACCAGATCCGCCGGCAATTCGCTGCCGTCGCTGAGGACCACGGAGTTCGCCGTCAGCTGTTTGACGTCGACGCCGCTCTTCAGCTTGATGCTGCCGTCGGCGATCAGGTCGGAGGCGCCGACATCGATGTAGTAGCCCGAGCCGCGCCGCAGGTACTTCATGAACAGGCCGGACTCGTCGTCGCCATAGTCGAGCATGAAGCCGGCCTTCTCCAGCCGCCTGTAGAATTCGGCGTCGCGCTCGCGGATGGTGTTGTACAAAGGGATCTGGAATTCGTGCAGGATCTTGTAAGGGATCGACGCGAAGGTCATGTCCGCTTTCGCCGTGGTCATGCCGGCCTCGACCGCCTGCTCGGAATACAGCGCGGCCAGCCCCAGCTCCATCAGCGTGTCCGACTTCACCACATGGGTCGACGAGCGCTGCACCATGGTGACGTCGACGCCGTTTTCCCATAGCGCGGCGCAGATATCGTGCGCGGAATTGTTGGAGCCGATCACCACCGCCTTCTTGCCGCGATACTTGTCCGGCCCGGGATGTTGCGACGAGTGATGCTGATCGCCCTTGAAGCTGTCCATGCCTTCGAACTTCGGGATGTTGGCCTTGCCCGACATGCCGGTGGCCAGCACCAGCTGTTTCGGCTTGAGCACGATCTCCTTGCCGTCGCGCTCGACCACCACGGTCCACTCGCGAGACGTTTCATCGTAGCTGGCCTTCTTGCACTCGGTCGAGCTCCAGTAATTGAGCTCCATCACCTTGGTGTACATCTCCAGCCAGTCGCCGATCTTGTCCTTCGGGGAGAACACCGGCCAGTTCCGCGGGAACGGCAGATACGGCAGATGGTCGTACCAGACCGGATCGTGCAGGCAGAGCGATTTGTAGCGCTTGCGCCAGCTGTCGCCAGCGCGCGCGTTGCGCTCGATCACGATGGTCGGCACATTGAGCTGACGCAGCCGCGCCGCCAGCGCGATGCCGCCCTGCCCGCCGCCGACGATCACGCAATAGGGCTGGCGCGAATGGCCGAGCTCTGCGGCCTCCGCCTCGCGCTCTTCTTTCCAGCTCTTGCGGTTGCGATCGGACCCATGCTTGGCGCCCATCGGGCGATCGTGTCCCAGCGGCTCTTCGTGCCCCTTGAGTTCGCTCATGCTCGTCAGCAGCGTCCAGATCCGGCCGTCCTTGAGGCGGATATGACCGAAGCCGCGCGCGACATCGGTGTCGAATTGAATCCAGCTGTCGGTGATGCCGTCGGCCTCGGACGCGTTTTCGCCGTCCGCAATCCGCCAGTTCGATGGCCTGGTGGCCGCAAGCTGCGCCTTGAGCATGTCGCGGATCTGATCCTTGCCTTCCATGGTCCTGATGTTCCAGGTGAAGGTCACGAGGTCGCGCCAGTAACAATCGGTCTGGAACAGAGCGACGGCGCGGTCCACGTCACCGGCGCTGAGCGCCGCGTCGAGCGCGCCGAGAACCTCGGAGACTTTGCCGTTGGGGGCCTTGTCGAGCATGGTGTCCTCCGCATTTTGTTTTTAAGCGAGTTTGGGCTCGTTGTTGCAGCAGGCGGCAAGCTTACGCCTCAATATCGCGGAGTCGAGCGGGCTCGTTTGTCGCGGTGCGACACAATATCCGGTTCCGCGATGGGCCGCCCTCACCTGTTCGTCCGGCCTCGCACTTGCTCGCGACCATACCGCCCCCTATCGTGCCGATCCCTTCGCCCAAGCGGCGGCCAACAAGAACAATGCGGGAGACAACACCATGGCCTTGACCGAAGTCGATTACAAAACCACCGGCCGCATTGCCGTCGTCACGCTCAATCGTCCCGACCAGCTCAATGCCTGGACCGCGGTGATGGGCCAGGAGGTGCGCGCGGCGATGGACAAGGCCGACAAGGACGACGATGTCCGCGTCATCGTGCTCACCGGCGCCGGACGCGGCTTCTGCGCAGGCGCCGACATGAAGCGCCTGTCCAGCATTTCAAGCGCCGGGCGGATCGAGGAAGCCGTCGATCCGCCGTTCGACGAAAGCTCGCCGCGGGATTTCCAGCGCAAGAACACGTATTTTCCGGCGGTCTCCAAACCGATCATCGCCGCCATCAACGGCCCCTGCGCCGGTCTCGGCCTGTGTTATGCGCTGTTCTGCGACATGCGTTTCGCATCCCACCAAGCCGTGTTCACCACCGCCTTCGCACGGCGCGGCCTGATCGCCGAGCACGGCATCAGCTGGACCCTGCCCCGCCTGGTCGGATTATCGAAAGCCACCGACCTGCTGCTGTCGGCGCGCAAGGTCGATGCCGAGGAAGCACTGCGCATCGGCCTGGCCGATCGGCTCTACCCTGCCGACGAACTGATGCCGGCGACGATGGCCTATGCGAAAGAGCTCGCCGAACTCTCCTCGCCCCGCTCATTGCGCGTAATCAAGCGGCAGCTTTGGCAAGCGCAGATGCAGACGCTGGATCAGGCCATGGACGTGGCCGACCACGAAATGGCGCTCAGCCTCGCCAGCGACGACTTCAAGGAAGGGGTGAAGCATTTTGTGGAGAAACGCGCGCCGGCGTTTACCGGGCGGTGAAGAAGAAGGCTGATACGCAGTACCCCGTGCGTCATTGTAAGCCGAAGCGCGACCAATCTCTCCGCGTCATGGCCGGGCTTGTCCCCTGCGACTTGGCGTAGCCAAGTCGCTGTGACATCCACGTCTTTCTTGCGGCGCTGCTGTTAAGTCGTGGATGCGTAGCAACTCGGCTGTGCCGAGTTGCGTCCTTCGCAAGAACGCAAGTCGGATACATCCGACTTGCGGCACAAGGCCGGGCATGACGGAGTGGTTGTTAAGACGCCTCGCGTCTCACATCAACAGCAGCAAGCCATCACCCCAGCACCATCGACACCGTGGCGTCCTCGTAATTGCCCGAGCCCATGCTGCCGCTCTCGAAGATCTCGTGCTTGGCAATCCAGTCGAACGATTGCTCGAACACGTCGCGGCTGTAGGGCTCGAACACGATGCGTTCGCCCGGCCCCCAGCGCCGCGTATCCATCGCCGCATGGAAGCGCTCGGGGAACTCCATCTTGTAGTAGTGGGTGTAGAGCTCCGGCCGCAGATCGATGTCGCGCTGGGCGCGGCGCAGCGCCTGGAAATACTTCTTCACGTCCTCCATGTCCGGATCGCCGTTGATCATGGCGCCGATCATGAAGGTGGTGTCGATGATCTTGCGATATCCCTGCTGTTCGGCGAAGTAATACGGGCCGCCGAACAGGGTGGCGGCCTGCGACTTGCCGTCGAAGAACGCCTCCATGCGGCTGAACAGCATGCCCTCGTCATACGACAGCTTGATCGCGTCGCTTGCCATGTAGGATTCCAGCGCCTGGATGGTGGCGTAGTGGCTGCCGGACTGGAAGCCGACCGAAATCGGCACACCTGCAAGATCGGCCGGCGACTTGATGGCCGAATCCGCCCGGACGAAAATGCCCGACGGCGCCACCGAATAGGCATCCGCGAACAGCTTGGTGTGGCCGCGCGAGGCCGCGACGTTCACGGTCCAGTGGCAGGCGCAGGTGATGTTGGACTCCCGCCCCTTCTCGATGCTCTGGAACGCACCGCTGGCGCCCTGCGTCACGTGGTGCGCGCCGTTCGACGAGCGGATGAATTCCCTGAACTCGTAGTCGAGCCCCTCGGCGCGAAAATAGCCCTTCTCTTCCGCCACCCATTCCTGCAGCCGGAAATGCGGTTCGATCTTGAACTTCGCCATGTGTTTGCTCCCGCGGTTGTCTTGTTGCTGTTTTCCAGTCTCTGATTTCTCACCCTTGACGCGAGGCTAGGGCCGGCCGCATCGTCTGGCGATGCCGGATTCGGAATGATGGTCATGCCCAATGAGAATGATGTGGAGCTGCAGCTGCGCGACCTGCGCATGCTGCAGGTGATGCTGAGCGAGGGATCGCTGACCCGGGCGGCGGCGCGGCTCGACACCACCCAGCCGACCCTGAGCAAGGCGCTGGCCCGGCTGCGCGCGCATTTCGACGATCCGCTGCTGGTGCGCGACGGCCAGACCATGCGGCCGACGCCGAAGGGCGCGGAGATGCTGACGCCGCTGCGCAACCTGCTGAGCGCCGCCGACAGCCTGGCCGATCCCGTCACCGCGCCGTTCGATCCAAAATCATCGCACCGCCAGTTCCGGCTGCTGGTCAGCGACGTCGGCATGCTGCGTTTTCTCCCCGCTTTGACGGCGCACCTGGCAACAGCCGGGCCGCGCCTGAAGCTGGAGGCTTTGCCGCTCGATGCCCGCAATTTCGAAGCCAAGCTCGCCAGCGGCGAGGCCGATCTGGCGCTTGGTGCCTACGCCAAGGCGCCGCGCGACCTGCGCCGCCAGCAGCTCTACACCGACGGCTATCTCAGCGTGATGCGCCGGGGCCACCCCAGGCGACTGCGGTTGGCGCGGCTCTCCGAATTCTGCGCCGCGCAGCACATCCTGGTCACCGCCTCGGAAACTGGCCATTCCGCGCATGCCATGGCGCAGCAGGCGATCGAGGCGGCAATCGCACCGGAGCGCGTGCTGCTGCGGCTGCCGAGCTTTGTCGCCGCCGCCCTGGTCGCCGCCGAAACCGACGGCGTCGCCACACTGCCGGCCAACCTCGCGCTGGCGATCGCCGACCGGCTCAATCTCGCCAGCATCCGTCCCCCTGTCGCGATCCCACCGATCGCAGTGGCGCAATACTGGCACGAACGCTACCACCGCGACCCAGGCCACCGCTGGCTGCGGCAGGCATGTTTCAGCTTGTTTGCGCGGGCGAAGTAAAGATCAATCCCAGGCGGCTTGGAAAATGCTCCGATAACCCGCTGCATCGATTGCGCGCGGATTGGTCGCAGTGGAATGATCGAGCTCCGCCTTGCGAGCCATGTCGTCGATCACGGACGCCGGCACGCCCATCGCCTGCAGGCCGCGCGGCAGGCCGAGTTTCGCATTCAGATCTGCAAAGAAATCCGCTACGTCGTCCTGCACTCCGAGACCCAGGGCCAGCCGCAGGCGATCAATCTTGTCGCCGATGTCCTGCGCATTGTAACGCATCACGGCGGGCATCAACACCGCATTGAGGGTGCCGTGATGCAGGCTCGGCGCGGCGAGGCCACCGAGGGCATGGGACAGTCCGTGGACTGCGCCGAGCCCTTTCTGGAAGCACAGGCCGCCCTGCAGCGCGCCCATCATCATCTCCGAGCGCGCCTCACGATCGTCTCCGTGGACAACGGCTTTCGCAAGATTGCGGATGATCCGGCCGGCGCCATCCAACGCAATCGCCTCCGCCACAGGATTGAAGCGTGGCGAGAGGAACGTTTCCACGCAGTGCGACAGCGCGTCCATTCCGGTGGCGGCCGTCAGGCCCGGCGGCAGCCCGAGCGTCAGCAGCGGATCGCAGATCGCCCGCACCGGGATGAGATAGGGGCTGACCAGCCCAAGCTTGCGGCCGTCGTTGAGCGTGATCAAGGCGGCGCGACCGACCTCGCTGCCGGTGCCGGCAGTGGTCGGCACCGCAATCACCGGCGCGACCTTGCTGGTCACCTTCGGGATACCGCCCAGGATCGCGGCATAGGTCTCGAGCGGGCCGTCATGGCCGGCGAGCAAGGCGACGCCCTTGGCGAGATCGATCGGCGAGCCGCCACCGATCGCAACGAGTCCGTCGGATTGCGTCTGCCGATAGAGCGCAAGCGCGCGAAGCGCCGCATCTTCGGTAGGATTCGGCGGTGTCTCATCAAACACGGGCGGCGTATCGCCCGTGTTGCCGAGGATCCGCTGCACCAGGCCGGCGGCCACCACGCCACGGTCCGTCACCATCAGCGGCCGGCGGATGCCGAGCGCCTTCAGCTCTTCCGAAAGTGACTCCGCTTCGCCAAAGCCGAAACGGATGGTGGTGAGGTATGAAATGATCGCCATGCCAGCCCGCCGCGGTTCAGAGATCGGTGCGCTCTTCGGCGATGTCGCGGCGTTTCTCCATATTGAAACGCCCGGCATAGATCGGACGACCGCCGGTGGTCGGACCCGGATACTGCACGATCAGGATCTCACCGCCGGTGGCTGTTTCGAATTGGCCTTCGAAGTGCGGATCCGGATGAAAGATCATCGTTCCCGGTGTGTAGAGATTGTCGTCGATCTTGAAATCACCCTTCAGGATGTACCAGACCTGCGCGAACTCGTGATTGTGGATGGGGTGATGCGCGCCAGGCTCGAGCCGCAGGATGCCGGCGTTCGGCTCCGTCGGCCGCTCGGGACTCGGATGAAACAGCATCTTGCCGGTTTCGCCGGGCCAGCGAATGGTTTCCCATTCCACGTCGTCGATGTGCTTCGCCTCATACGGTAAATGCTTGCCGCCCGATGTGGTCGTGGTCTGCATGGTCATTCTCCCTGGCTGGTTTTGGTTCGTGGGGATCGGGCCGGTGCGGCGGTGCCGGGCACGCGCCACCAGTCGAAGTGCTCGCTCTTCTGGGCTGACTTGGCGACCACCATCAGGATGCGGGCTTCGTCGTCGCTGATGTTGTCGGCGCGGTGCGGCAATTCCGAATTGAGCAGGATGCCTTCGCCGGGCGCGAGATCGAACGTCTCGGCGCCGACATGGAAACGGATGCGGCCGCTGATCACGTAGCAATATTCCTGCCCCGGATGCGACACCATCAGGTCCATCCGGTTCTTGCGCGGGAACACCAGATGAAAGACCTCGAGATCGTCATTCGGCATCCCGCCGGCAAACAGGCGCCAGCGATACCCGGTGCTCGGAATGGCCTGATCCTCGCCGGCATCGCCGTGGCGATGCACCGTGACGTGGCTGCGCAGTTGGTCCGGAGGGTTGGCGAACAATTCGCTGACACCGATGTCGAGCACTTCCGCGATCTGGATCAGGTTTGCGACCGAGCTCGATACTTGCCCACGCTCGAGGCGGGAGACGAACGCATCCGAGAGCCCCGCCGCATCGGCCAGCTCCTTCAGCTTCATACCACGCTCCTCTCGCAACGAGCGGATGCGTGCACCCAGCCCTGCCAACGCTTCGTCATGCGTTTTCATTACGACCAAACCTTTTCCTGAATTTGCTTCCTTGTCAATAAAAATTGCTCTACAAGCAATTTTTATTGTGATCCCGGCGGCTTCCCGCAACACGATGCCGCCAGCGACCACATGAAATTGCGTATCACGCAACTCAATCACCACAAAGATCGTCAAGGGGAGAAACACATGACCATCACCAAACCGGGCTGGCTGCTGCTTGGGCTGCTGACAGGGATCACCACCCTGCCCGCCGGCGCCGCGGAACCTGCGATGTCCGACAACGTCATCAAGATCGGCATTCTCAATGACCGCTCGGGCGCCTACGCCGATCTCGGCGGCGAAGGTTCGGTGGTCGCAGCGAGAATGGCCGCGGAAGAATTCGGCAACGCCATCGGCGGCGTGCCGATCGCGATCGTCTCCGCAGATCACCAGAACAAGCCGGACATCGGCCTCGGCGTCGTGCGGCGCTGGTTCGACACCGAGAAGGTCGACGCGGTGGCGGACATCTCCAATTCAGGTGTCGGCTTTGCCGTCACCGCATTGGCCAAGGAGCGCAACAAGATCGTCCTGAACGCTTCCGCTTCATCCGATTTCACTGGCAAGGCCTGCACGCGCACGTCGTTCCAGTGGGTCTATTCCAGCTACACCAACGGATATGGCCTGGCGCGGGCACTGACCGGACAGAAGCTCGACACCTGGTTCCTGATCACCGTGGACTATTCGTTCGGTCATGCCTTCGCCGCCGACATGCGGCGCGCGGTGGAGGCCGGAGGCGGCAAGGTGACGGGTGAGGTGCGCCATCCGCTGAACACCCCCGACTTCGGTTCGGTGCTGCTGCAGGCGCAGGCCTCCGGCGCCAAAGTGGTGGCGCTGGCCAACGCCGGCGCCGACATGACCACGGCGGTGAAACAAGCGGCCGAGTTCGGCATCACCCGCACGCAGACACTGGTCGCCCCGACGGTGTTCCTCACCGATGTCGATGCGATGGGACTTGCGGCGGCACAGGGGTTGCAATTCGTCACGGCATTCTACTGGGACCGTGACGACACCTCGCGCGCCTGGTCAAACAAGTTCTTCCAACGCCACGGCCGCATGCCGACCATGACCCAGGCCGGCATCTACTCGGCGGTTCGGCACTATCTGCGCGCGGTGCAGGCCGCAGGTTCCGATGAGGGCCTCGCGGTGGCCGCGCGCATGCGCGAATTGCCGGTGTCCGACGCTTTTGCCGCCAAGGGCACGGTTCGGGCGGACGGACAATTCGTGCACGACATGTATATCGCACGCGTCAAGGCGCCATCGGCCTCGAAGCAACGGTGGGACTATTACGACATTATCGCGACGATTCCAGCCGAACAGGCGTTTCGTCCTCTAAGCGAAGGCGGCTGCGCGCTGGTGTCGCAGTAGCTGGGATCGGCGTTATCGCCGGAGCGCAGGCTTCACGCGCGAACCCGCGCTCGCGATGGATAACCTGTGGCGCGGCTTCGATCTGTTCGGACGAAAGTCGTAAGATCGAAGCCGTTGGCATCACGGTTCCCGCAACTATAAAAGACCCTATTGGATATGGGCGGGGACACAGGCGATGCGCAGCCGGCGAACGAGAAAGCCGTGCGGGCTTTTAATTCTTGCCGTTCTGTTGTGGGGCAGCCCGGCAAGTGCAGAAAACGACAATGCCGCGATAAGAGCGTGGGGACTGGCGATCGTGACCCATGTGAATACGTTCAAGAGCTATCCGGACGGGAGACATAACCTGGCCGGCACGGTGGTGGTCAGATTTGTGTTGGACCCGAGCGGAAAGCTGATCGAGAGCAAGATCACACGCTCGTCATGCATCGACGAGCTGGATCAGGAGGCTCTTGCAACTGTACGACGTGCAGCCCCTTTTCCAGCCTCTCCGCCTGGCATCACCAGGCAAGAGTTTTTCACGCTGCCATTCATCTACAGGACGCCAAACGGCGAGATTCGGGAAAGCAGCGGATGCCAAACATCCTGAATGGGTACGACATCCTCTCGCGCACATCCATGCCAGGTGAAGACATGGGCATGGCGCTCGAAACCAGCGGGTCGCCACGCCGAGACCGGATCAGCCGACCTTCTGCAGGACGCGCCTGACGTCACCGCCGCCACAGGCCTTCGAAGCGCCCGCACCGAACACCGCATCCCCGCGGCCAAGGTGCTCGTTGCCCCACATCCACAGCGCACGGATCACCGGCTCGAGGGTTCGGCCGCGCGGCGTCAGCGCGTAGTCGACCCGCGGCGGCACCTGGGCGAACACGGTGCGGCTGATCAGGCCGACCTCTTCCAGCTCGCGCAACTGGCGCGTCAGCATGCGCTGGGTGATCTTGGACAAGCGCTTTTTCATCTCGCCGAAACGCAGCGTGCCGTCGAGCAGGTGGTAGAGGATGATCGCTTTCCACTTGCCGTCGATCAGATCCAGCGTCGCCTCGATCGGGCAGCCCGGCGCGCAGTCATAGGTCTTGTCACTCATCCGGTCGGCAAAGCTCGCCATGGTTCACTCCGTGATACCGTGTCCCACCACTGTGCGTACTTGTGTGCTCGCACTGTAGCGCGCTATCCCGGCGCAACCAAGAGCGTGCGTCCCGTCGACGATCACGCCGAACGATCCGCGCCGCGGCCGGCAACGGCGCGGGATCGCGCAGACGCCGGGAGGACACCCAGAACAATCGAGGGATCGCGCATGGCCTGGCGTTCATTGACCGCTCTCCAGCTTTTGACCTGCGCCGCAGTGATCGCGGCGACATCATCTCCCTCCGTCGCGCAGCAGCCGGCCACGGCCGCGATGGAGGTCTTCGCGAAGCTGCCGCAATCCGTCGGCAACATCGCCTTCACGCCCGACAACCAGGTGATCTTCAGCCATCATCCGTTCTACAGCCCCGATGTGCGGGTGGCGAAGCTGACGTCGCCGACCACGTTCGAGCCGTTCCCGAATGCGGAGTGGAACACGCCGCGGCCCGGCACGGACCAGTATCTCGACAACGTGCTGGGGCTGCGCTCCGACGAGGACGGCGTGGTCTGGATCATCGACATGGGCTTTCGCACCCACATCACGCCCAAACTCGTCGGCTGGAACACGCGCCACAACAGGCTCGAGCGCATCTATTACATGCCGGAGCCGGTGACGCGTGAGGGCTCGCAGCCGCAGGACATCGTGATCGACCGCAAGAACCGCAAGTTCTATATCGCCGACGAGGACATTGGCCCCGGCGGCGACGGCTCGCACGGCGCCATCATCGTCATCGACATGGATACCGGCCGCGCCCGGCGCGTGCTCGACGGCGACCGCTCGACCATCCCGGAAAACGTGCCGATCACGGTCGACGGCCAGGACCTCACCGTGCCCGGCAAGGACGGCAAGCCTGCTCTCATCAAGGTCGGCTGCGACGGCATCACCATGGATACGAAAGCCGAGTGGCTGTATTTCGCGCCGCTCAGCGGCCGCTCGCTCTATCGCCTGCGCGTCGATGATCTCAACAACGAGGCGCTGTCGGCCGCGGATCTCGGCGGCAAGGTCGAACGTTATGCCGACAAGCCCAACAATGGCGGCCTGTCGATCGACTATGACGGCAATCTCTATCTCACCGCGGTGGAAAGCCGATCGGTCGGCCTCATCACGCCGGATCGCAAGTATCGCACCTTCGCCAGCGATCCCGGCCTGGTCTGGCCCGACGGCATCAGCTACGGACTGGACGGCTACATGTACGTCTCGGCCTCGCAGGTCTCCGCGGCCGCAATGTTCCACGGCGGCAAGGCGGAGAACAGGACGCCGTATCTGATCTATCGCTTCAAACCGCTGGCGCCGGGGTATCTGTCGCGGTGAGTGGACGCGCCTGATGCGTGCGACGTGAATCCTCTCACGCGCTCGCAACGCTCGGCGTCTGCTGCCGGGCCGCCGTCCGCCGGATCAGATCGGCGGACTGGTCGGGCGCGGTCAGCGGCAGCATGTGGCCGTGGCCGTCGATCGCCACCAGATCGAGCGCAGGCAGCCTTGCCTTCATCGCCTCGCCCTGGCGGTGGAAATCGAAGATGAAGATCCGATCCCGGCGTGCGAACAGCATGCCGACGGGAATGGTGAGCGCGCCGTAGCGGAGCATCAATGCCGGCGGGTCGTCGTGATGGCGACGAGATCGGATGAGGTGTTGCAGAAACTCTTCGGCCGCAGGCTAAGATAGCCGCCGCCGTCGTGCCCCCATCTCGGCAGCAAGCAAAACGGCCGCGCGCAAGGCGCCGGGATCGGCGGTCCCCTTGCCGGCGATGTCATAGGCCGAGCCATGGGCCGCTGTCAGCAACGGGAATGGAAAACCACCGAGAAGCGTCACGCCTCGGTCAAAGCCAATGAGCTTCATCGCGATCTGGCCCTGGTCGTGATACATGGTGAGCACGGCATCAAACTCACCTCGTGTTGCCCGAACGAAGACCGTGTCCGACGGCAACGGTCCGGTGCAGACAATTCCGTCCGCTCGGCTGGCTTCGACCGCGGGGGCAATGAAGTCGATCTCCTCGCGTCCAAAATTGCCGCCATCGCCGGCGTGTGGGTTGAGGCCCGCCACTGCGATCCGTGGCGCCTTGTAGCCGCCCTCGCGCATTGCCCGGTCGGTGAGGCGCAGTCCGCGCAGCACGTTGTCGGAGGTTATCAACCCGGCAACCGCCAAGATCGGCACATGTGACGTCACACGGGCGTTCCAGAGCGTTGGAAGAATGTTGAACTCGCTCGCGACCCCGTCAAATCCGAGCATTTCGGTGACGAAGACGATCTCGTCCTCGTAAGCCGGATGAGCAAGACGCATCGAGGCCTTGTTGAAGGGGCTGAAAGCGACGGCATCGACCGCGCCATCCGCTCCGAGCGCGATCGCCTGCTTGAAATTCGCCAGCGCGCTTTTGCCGGCGGGTTCCGACAGCGCGCCGACTTCGATCGTGTCCGGATCAAGATTACCCAGATTGATGAAGAGCGGCCTGGAGGATTCGTTCGGCAGTTTCATGTCGGACGCAAGATGGTCCAGGTCCAATTCCACGCCTGCAATCTCGGCGCCCCGCGCAATCACGCGACGATCGCCAATCGCGACAATTTGCGCGGCCGCGTTCACCGCGGGATCGGCGAGAATTCGCGCCGTCAATTCCGGCGCGATGCCGGCCGGGCAGCCGATCGCCAGGGCAATGCGCGGCCTGCGTACGGCGGCAGGGTCAGTCACGGTCATTTGCGGGATCCTTTCGTCTTCATCGCGCGTATTGAGCGCATCATTGCGCCGCGGCAACGCGCGGCTTTGCGCCGGTACGGTAGACATCGCGGGCCGTGCCGCAAAACAGCAGTTCCTGATCTTCGACGCGATAGCGCGCGGCGATGCGCTTGAACCCGCTCATGATGGTGTCGAACGTGCCGCACAGGCTATCGACCGGGAAATTGCTGGCGAACATTGCGCGCCGGGCTCCAAACATGGCGACGATCTCTTCGACGATCCAGCGATTGTCCTCCACCGACCAGGGCCGGCCGGGCTGGCCAAGGCCGGAAATCTTCACCCGCACGTTGGGCTCCTCGGCAAACCTCGCCATGGCTGCGTGCCAGCCGGCCAGTGCTGAGGAGGAGCGGTCAGAAGGAAGGCCCGCATGGTTCAGCACGATCATCGTATGGGGAAAATCGCGCGCGAGGCGCACGGCTTCGTCGAGATTCCACCAGGGCGTCTGCAAATCGAAATGCAGGCCGTGCTGTTCCAGCAGCGCATAACCGCTTCGCCAGCGCTCATCGGACATGAGCGTCCGCCTGTGGCCGACCTCATCGGGGCTGAGCGGCCCGCCCGGCTTGTGGCGGACGCTGCGCACCAGCGGAAAGGTTGCCTGCGCGGCAACGACGGACTGCGCGTCGCCGCGATCGAGCCAGGCCTGGGCAACGACAGCATTCGGCAGCCCGTAGCGTTCGGCAAGAGACGTTGCATAGCGGGTCTCGTCGATCGGTCGCGCCGGGTCCCACTCCGTCTCGACATAGACAGTTTCGCAAACGCCATGCCCGGTTGCATTCGCACGATAGTCGTCGGGCAGATAACGCCGCTTGATCGCAGAATAATCGCCATAGCGAAATGGAATCTTTGCCTCCGCGTGCAACCAGGGATGCGGATTGGACTGCGGGTCCCAGAAGTGCTGGTGAGCGTCGACAATGGGCCCTGTCCAGATCGTGCCTGCTGCCATCAGCGGACCTCGGCTTGCTTGAAATCGATCAGCAACGAGCCCGCCACATAGAGCGCGGCGCAGGCGGCGAAGAAATACAGCACCATCAAGTAAGCGCCGGTTGCCTGAAGGATCAGGCCAGTGATGATGGGAATGGCGATGCCGCTGGCGCTGCCGGCGAAGTTCATCGCGCCGCCGACAATCCCGACCTTGTCCATCGGCGCAAGGATCGCCGGCAGACTCCAATACAGGCTGCCGAAATAGAGCAGGAACAGCGTGGCAGAGAGCAGCGCCACCGCGCCGACCGGATCGGCAACCTGAGGCAATGCGAGAAAGGCCAGCATCACGCCGACACCGCTCGCACCCAGCGCCCATTTGTAGACCGCGGCGCGGCGCCAACCTTTCTCCTGCAACCGGTCGACAAGGAATCCGCTGGTCAGCGAGCCGACCATGCCGGCAAGGAAGATCACGAATGTCGCTCCTCCCATCTGCTTGAGATCGAACCCGCGCGCTTGGGCGAGATAGCTCGGCCCCCACGTCAACAGGCCAAAATTGATCATGGCCCAGCTCATGCGGCCCATCAGGATCGCGGCGAAGGACCTCGTGCCGATGCCGCGCGCTGCGTCGCCCTGCAACATCGGCGAGACCGACGCGGACGATTTGATGGCCGCCAGTTCGTCCGGATTGACGCCGGAATGATCGGCAGGATCGTCGCGCAGGTACCACCAGGCGAGCCCGCCGAGCAACATCGTGACAAGACCGGCGACGACGAAGGCGGTGCGCCAGGAGCCCAACGACAAGATCAACCAGGCAATGATGACGCCGCCGAACGCAGCCCCAAGCGGCGCCCCGCTGTCGACCAATACGGCGCCGCGGGCACGCTCCCTGGATGACAGCCAGATCGAATTGAGCTTGGCACCCGCCGGAAACAGCGGCGCCTCCGCCGCTCCCAGTCCGATGCGGCTGACGAGCAGCGACAGTCCGCCCGTCGCGAGGCCCGCGATCGCCTGAAAGAACCCCCAGCCAACCGTGGCCCCGGTAATCAACGCCCGCGGGCCAAAGCGGTCGATCAGCCAGCCGCCAGGGATCTGCAGCAATGCATAGCTCCAGAAGAAGGCGCTGAGCACCAGGCCCTGCATCGCGGGCTCCAGTGAGAATTCCTTGGCGATGGTGGGCATTGCGATCGATAGCGTCACGCGATCGATCAGGTTGATGACCACGAGCACGAAAACGATGGCGAAAATCCGCCAGCGCACCGTGCTGGCGGTACGCGCGCCGGCACTGCTTGCGGCAAGACCGGCATGGGCCTGATCCAATCCCGTCATGGCGTTTCCCCTTGTTTTGTTTGAGCCCGTTTTGATTGGGCCGGACACGAGGGAAAACCACAAACCGACCGCTTGGGATCGGCGCGTGAGGCGCCCTCAGCGGCTGACGATGCGTGCCGGCAGCCTTTGTTGGGGGCACCATAGATGGGTGATATATTCCAGAATAATAGCAATTTCCGATATAGTGATATCGAATTGGATATCGGGGGTGAAACTGCCTTGGCTGGTTTGGACTTCAGCGACCGCGATGTCGGCGACAGCATTGCCATGTTGCGGCGGCTCAAGAGCCGTCAATTGCTGCTTTTGGTGGCGCTGAGCGAGGCCCGCAGCCTGCGCGGCGCGGCCGCAATGCTCAACATGACCCAACCCACAGCAACCAAGCTACTGCAGGACCTCGAACGCAATGTCGGCTTGCCGCTGTTCGAGCGGGGTCACCGCGGCATGCAGTCAACGGCCTACGGCGAGGCGATCACACGCCATGCGCGCCTCGTGCTGTCGGATCTCAACAGAACCCGGCTCGAACTGCAGTCGCTGAGCCTGGGCGGCACGGGGCGCATCCGCATCGGCGCCGTCATCAGCGCAATTCCCTTCCTTCTGGCGCGAGCGGTGGCACGGCTCAAGCAACAGAACCCGGGCCTGTCCGTCTCCATCGACGTCGGCACCAGCGATGCTCTCGTTCCAGCGCTTGCGAAGGGCGATCTCGACGTTCTGCTGGCGCGCCCGCTGGTGCTCGCAGACCGTCCCGAATTCAACTACGAGGAATTGACGGAAGAACCGCTCCACTTCGTCGCGCGATGCCGCCATCCGATCGCGAAGCGCCGTTCACTGTCGCTCGGGGATCTCGCAGGCTGCGCCTGGACCCTGCTGCCCGCCGGCGCTCCCATGCGCAAGGTTCTCGAGCCGGTATTCGCGCAGATCGGCCCTGGCGAACCGCGCGACGTCGTTGAAACCTCGTCGATGATGACCATGGTTGCACTGCTGCAGGAAAGTGACATGCTGGCCGTCATGCCGGCGGACCTGACGAGATTCAACGTGCAACATCGCCTGTTGTGGCGACTGCCGATCGACCTGCCCCCCATCATGGGCTCTTACGGCATCGTGACACGCCGCGATCGCCCTGAATCTCCCGGCACACTAGCATTTGTGAAGCAGCTCAAGGCCGCCTTGAAGGACTTTGCCTGATCCCCGATCCGTCTCACGCGCTCACAACGCTCGGCGTCTGCTGCCGGGCCGCCGTCCGCCGGATCAGATCGGCGGACTGGTCGGGCACGGTCAGCGGCAGCATATGGCCGTGGCCGTCGATCGCCACCAGGTCGAGCGCAGGCAGCCTTGCCTTCATCGCCTCGCCCTGGCGGTGGAAGTCGAGAATCCGATCCTGGCGTGCGAACAGCATGCCGACGGGAATGGTCAGTCCGCCATAACGCGTCATCAGCGCCGGCAGATCCTCGTTGACGGCGAGGAGATCTGACGAGGTGTTGTAGAAGCTCTTCGGCCGCAGGCTGAGATAGCCGCCGCCGCGCAGCGGATAATCCGCCGGCACGGGATCGGGACCGAACACGATCTTGAGCATCTCCGGTCCCTTGCGGATCGACATCGGGATCGCCAGCGTCCAGCCGATGATCTTGCGTACCACCGGCGAGGGAACGACGAGACCCTTGAACACCTCCGGCACGTCGTCCTGGGCATGGGTGAGCGGCGCGATCAGCGCCAGCGCGCCGGCGCACTCCGGATGATTGAGCGCGATGGTCAGCGACAGCGCGCCGCCGAGCGAATGCCCGACCAGCAGCGGCCGGCTCACGCCCAGCGCCTTGATGAACTTCGCAAGCGTCGCGGCCTGCGCGCTCAGCGTCGCCGGCGCATCGTCCGGACGCACCGAATAGCCCGAACCCGGGCGGTCGACCGTGATGACCCGGAACTCGCCGGTGAGTTTCCCGACCAGCGCATAATGGTAGTTCCACATGGTGCCGCCGAGGCCGTGGATCATCACCACCACCGGCCCGGTGCCCTTGCTGTCGGTGTAATGCAGCCGTTCGCCGTCGATGTCCATGAACTGGCCGCGCGGCGGGACCGCCGCCTCGACCTTGCGTGCGGTGTTGCCGGCGAACCAGACCAGGCCCGCGACAATGACGGCGACGATCACAACCAGTGTCAGGAGAATGCTCATGAGCGCACCAGCACCTTTTCGATGAACTTCCAGTACGACACCGGAGCCAGCCGCTCCAGCAGCGCGATGAACTTGGCGTCATTGCCGACCAGCACGCGGGCCGCGCGGCGCTCGACCGCGTCGACGATGATCTCGCCTGCTTTCGGCGGCGGCATGGTCAGCATCCGCCGTGCGCGCTCCAGCCCCTGCTCCACCTCTTCGTTGGTGGCACCCTCGGGCCGGCGGGCGTTCTCCGCGATCTGGGTGGCGATGCCGCCCGGATGGACAACGGTGACACCCACATTGCTGCCGGCCAGTTCGTGGCGCAAGGCATTGGAGAAGCCGCGCACCGCGAACTTGCTGGCGGAATACGCAGCCTGCCCCGGCGGCGAGACGATGCCGTAGATGCTGGAGACATTGATCAGCCGCGCATCGCTGCTGGCTTTCAGCAGCGGCATGAACGCCCGCGTCATCCGCACCACCGCCCAGAAATTGATCTCGAACAGCCACTCGAAGTTCTCTTCGGTGGCCCGGTCGAAGGTGCCGCTGATGGCGACACCGGCATTGTTGAACAGCAGGTCGACGCCGGGATGCTGCGCAGTGACCGCCTGCGGCAGCGCGGCCACCGCCTCGCGATCGGCGACGTCGAGCTTGTGGCGGCTGACGCGCACCCCCTGCCCGCTCACCATCTGCGCGGTCTCGGTGAGCCCCGCTTCGTTGATATCGGCAAGCGCCAGATGACACTGGCGTTTCGCCAGCGCCAGCGCGATCCCGCGCCCGATGCCGCTGCCGGCGCCGGTGATGACGGCGGTGCGATTGGCGAGGGTCATGCGGTTGGACATGTTTGCGCGCTCTTGATTAGGAATGTTGGCATTTCCATTCGTCATGGCCGGGCTTGTCCCCTGCGACTTGGCGTAGCCAAGTCGCTGTGACATCCACGTCTTTCTTGTTGTCAGGCCGTGAAGACGTGGATGCCCGCACCAAGTGCGGGCATGACGCCGAGTGTGTGGGCCCGCACCACACTCACGCCTGCTTCTGCAGCGGTTGCGTGCGCGCGGCGGTCTTGGCCCTGGTGAACACCAGCGAGCCGTCGTCGATGGTGCCGAAGCGCAGCGCCAGCATGTCCTTGGCGTAGTTCTGGTGCAGCTTCCACGGGATCTTGGAGCCCTGCTTGGGCATCACATCCTGCGCCCGCTGGAAGTAGCCGGAGGTCAGCGGCGGCGTGGCGTCCGCGGCGACGGTGGGGTCGCTGTTATGCGGCGTGCAGTAGGCATAGCCCTCGCGATCCATCTTGTTGAGGATGCGGCAGAGATATTCGGCGGTGAGATCCGCCTTCAGCGTCCACGACGCGTTGGTGTAGCCGAAGGTCGACGCCAGGTTCGGCACATCTGAGAACATCATGCCCTTGTAGCTCAGCGTCTTGCCCAGGTCGGCCGGCACGCCGTCGACCACGATCTGCGCGCCGCCCATCAGCTTCATCTTCAGCCCGGTGGCGGTGACGATGATATCGGCCGGGAGCTCCTCGCCGGAGCGCAGCTTGAGCCCCTGCTCGTTGAAGCTCTCGATCTCGTCGGTGGCGACGGAAGCCTTGCCGGCACGGATCGACTTGAAGAGGTCGCCGTCGGGCACCAGGCACAGCCGCTGGTCCCACGGATTGTAGCGCGGCGTGAAGTGTTTCTCGACGTCGATGTCGGGCCCGAGCTCGGCCTTCGCCATCCCGATGATGACCTTCTTGGCGCCTTCGGGTTTGCGTCGCGCCGCGTTGTAGAAATACATCTGCAGCAGGATGTTCTTCCAGCGCGCCAGCCCGTGCGCCAGGCCTTCGGGCAGCTTGGCGTACATCCAGTTGGCGATCTTGTCCTTTGACGGGCGCGCGACGATGTAGGTGGGCGAGCGCTGCAGCATCGTGACATGCGCGGCCTTCTCGGCCATCGCCGGCACCAGCGTCACCGCGGTGGCGCCGCTGCCGATCACGACCACGCGCTTGCCGTCATAGTCGAGGCTCGCGGGCCACTTCTGCGGATGCACGATGGTGCCGCCGAAGCGCTCCATGCCCGGCCAGCCCGGCATGTAGCCGCCGTCGTAATCGTAATAGCCGCTGCACATCTGCAGAAAATTGCAGGTCAGGGTCAGCGCGCGGCCGTCAGGCCCGGTGACATCCACGGTCCAGCGCGCATCCGCCGACGACCACGAGGCCCGGCTCACGCGATGACCGAAGTGAATCTTCTTGTCGATGCCGTATGCGGCGGCGGTCTCGTTGAGATAGCTCAGGATCGACGGCCCGTCGGCAATCGACTTCTCGCCGCGCCAGGGCCGGAAGCGATAGCCGAGCGTGTGCATGTCGGAATCCGAGCGGATGCCGGGGTAACGAAACAGATCCCAGGTGCCGCCGATGGCGTCGCGCGCCTCGAGGATGGCGTAGCTTTTGTTGGGGCAGTCGCGCTGCAGGTGATAGGCGACGCCGATGCCGGAAATGCCGGCGCCGACGACCAGCACATCATGATGGGCCTGATCGGCCAGAGCCGGAACCGGGCGCGCCTTGAATGCAACCACCCGCGACGGAGCGGCGGTATCCGCTGAAACCGAAACCATTGACGGCGTCCTTCCTTGGTTCTTGCCTTCGTTGTCCTTGCCCCGAAAACGACCGTTGCCCGGTCTGTACTTTTTTCTGACATGCGCTATTGTCAGAATTGAACATCTGACAACGCGGTATGTCAAGAGTGTTTCGGGGCCGACAATGAGCGGTTCCAGGACAAGACGAGGGAAGGCAAGGGCAGAGAATGGCAGTACGCGCGCGACAATATGCGGGGGTTTCGGCCGAGGAGCGGCAGTTCGCACGGCGCGAGCGGCTGATCGAGGCGGCGATCTCGGTCTATGGCAAGCTCGGCTATCGCAATGCCACCGTGAAGGCGGTGTGCGAAGCGGCCGCCCTCACCGAGCGTTACTTCTACGAGTCCTTCGTCAACAGCGAGGCGCTGCTGGTCACCTCGTTCGACACGGTCTCCCACCGGGTGATCGCCTGCCTGGACAAGATCCGCACCGAACACCCCGGCCCGCCGGAGGATTGCGGACGCGCCGTGCTGCGGGCCTATTATCAGATGCTGAAGGACGACCCTGCGGGCGCGCGGCTGTTCGTGATCGAGATCGCCCGCGTCGGCCCCGCCGTCGATGAGGTGTGGGCGGCGCTGCTGCGCGAGTTCGGCGAATTGCTGTCACGCACGGTGGCACCCGACGCCAACGCCACGCTCAAGAGCAGCCAGATGCTGCGCGCGGGCGCCGTTGGCGCCATGGTGCAGATCGCAAAGGCCTGGATCAAGGGCGGCTACGCCCAGAGCGTTGAGGCGGTTGCGGATGACGCGCTGCTGATCTGCCAGGTGCTGGCGCACGCGGAGAGGTAGAGCGCCCAGGGCGACGCCGGCTCCGCACATCGCAGGCCGGCACCGCCAGCTGCAGCCTGTTACGCGCGCGTCACCACGGCCTGTGTCTGGGTGCCGAGGCCCGCGATCCCGAGCGTGACGACGTCGCTGTTCTTCAGGAAGGTGGGCGGCTCCATCCCGAGCCCGACCCCCGGAGGCGTTCCGGTGGTGATCACGTCACCCGGATTGAGCGCCATGAAGCGCGAAATGTATGACACCAGGAACGTGACTCCGAAAATCATGGTCCGGGTATTGCCGGTTTGCCGACGCTCACCGTTGACATCGAGGAACAGGTCGAGGGCCTGAACATTCTCGATCTCCTCCGGCGTCACAAGCCACGGCCCAAGCGGCCCGAAGGTTGGCGAGGACTTGCCCTTCATCCACTGGCCTCCGCGCTCGGTCTGGTAGGCACGCTCGGAGACGTCGTTGCAGACACAATAGCCCGCGATGTGGTCGAACGCGTCCCGCTCGGCGATATCGTAACCGCCCTCGCCGATCACGATCGCAAGTTCGACCTCCCAGTCGGTCTTGGTCGAGCCCCGCGGCAAGATCACGTCATCGTTGGGCCCGACGATCGACGACGTCGCCTTGTTGAACAGAATGGGCTCGTCCGGGATTGGCGAATTCGTCTCATGGGCATGGTCGACATAGTTGAGACCGACAGCGATGAAATGACCGACACCTGCGACCGGTGGTCCGAGTCGCGGCTTGCCTTCAACCAGCTTCAAGTCGTCGGTGCGCAGTTGCCGCAGCTTTTCGATGTTGCGGCGCGAGAGCTGGTCGCCCGACAGATCGGGAATGTGGCCGGACAGATCGCGCAGATGTCCCGCGCGATCGATGAGACCTGGCTTTTCCTGGCCGAGCTGGCCGTAGCGAACGAATTTCATGTGAAAGCATTCCTTTCCGGTGGGTTCAGCCTGCCGCCCAGGCGGTCTTCAGGCGGGTAAATTCGTGGAGATAGCGACCGGTGTTCGCCGTCGTCAGCGCCGGATGGCGCCTGAGCAAGGTCAAAGCCTGCTCCAGAGCCGCCGCCGAGCAGGCTTCGATCAGAATGATCCAGCGCGGCGGCGCTTCGATATCCTTGCGGTCGCGGCTTTCAGCGGTCTTGGTGCCGGAGGCCTGGTCGTCCGCTTCCAGCAGGTGCGCGCCGGTGATTTCTGCCGTGCCGGACACCTCCGCGAGCAGCGCATCCAGTTGCGCCTTCTGCCCTGCCATGTGGTCCGGCAGATCGAAACGCAGCGTCAGCAGCGCCCCACCCGATCCAACGCCGTGGCTCGCCAGAACCCGGGTCAATGCGCGGGATGTCGTCAGGAAGTGAGACGTCGCGGATTTGGTCCAGGGTGTCGGCGCATTCAGCCGGTTGAGATAATCGCTCCCTTGCGTCACCTCGAAGGTCTGGGTTTCGTAAAGCGTGAAAAACTCCGGATGGGTGTCGGTATCGGCCGCGCGATAACGGCGCCCGCGCAGGAAACCGGGAATGCCGACCCGCTCCGGCATATGCTCGTGCAGATGCCAGGCGTAGAACTCCGCTCGCCCCGCATCAGTGATGCCGTTCCAGATCGCGACCGCGCCTTCACCCGCCAGCATGCGTCTTCTCCATCTCTTGAGTTGGTCGCGCGCGACGCAAGGTCACCTCGACAGGCGCCAATCCCGCGAAGGCGGCGCAAATTGTTTGATCTGCGCGGACCCGATGAACCCCGGTATAGGCTCCGGTCAGCACAATCATGCCGGGAATGAAACCTGAGCCACGCTCCGCCAGATGATTGGCGAGTGCCGCTACCGCCCGCAGCGGATCACCCACGGAATTGCCGCCGCGTTGCGAGACAACCGGCACACCGTCGACGGTGAGCGTGACGCGTATCCGCTCGAAATCGAGCTCGCGCCAGTCGGGGCGCAGCTCGCCCAGCACGGCTCCGCCATTGCCGAGATTGTCAGCCAGCAGCCGCGGCCGTGATGACGCAAAACCGTTGGCCAGTCGCGAGGACAACAGCTCGAACGCAGCCATGGCGCCGCCGATCGCGGGGACAACGTCTGCGACGCCGTAGCCCTCGGGCGGCCTCATGGACAACGCGCGGTCGATCCGAAACGCGATCTCGCACTCCACGCCATCCTTGAAACACGCCCGCTCCGGCAGGGGTTTGCGTGAAACAGAAACGCCATCGGCAAAAATCGGCGCGGCGATCACCTCGCCATCCGGCGGCAAGGCGATTTTCCAGCCGGCGATGTCGGCTCCGGCCAGAACAGCGACCTCGGCCTGAACCGCATAGCCATCGCTTGAGGCGGCAATCGACGATAACGCCATGTCGTCGAGAAGACGGCCGGTTCGGCGTGCTTCGGCAAGCGCCTCGGCCGTCGACGACACCGAACCCGCGGTTTGCACGGTGTGTTGCAGCGGTCTCATCGTTCGTCCTCAATAGGTTGCGCGACCGCCGGAGAGATCGAAAACCGCTCCGGTCGAGAAACTGCACTCGGGCGAACTCAGCCACAGCACCATCGCCGCGACCTCGTCCGCCTCCAGGAAGCGCCCCATGGGAATGCGCGACAGAATGTCCGCCAGACGCTGCTTCGGTGCATCGACGCTCATGGCCGTCAGCGACGCGGCGGGCGTAATGACGTTTGCCAGCACATTCTTGTCGGCAAGTTCCTTGCCAAGCGCCTTGGTCAACGCCACGAGGCCGGCCTTGGCGGCGGAATAAGCCGCGGCGCCGTGCATTCCCTCCTTCGCCTGGATGGACGCAATCGAGACGATGCGTCCGGCCCGGGTGCCCCCCGCGGTGCGGATCATCAGGGGGATCAGCGCGCGACAGGTCAGGAATGCGCCGGTCAAGTTCACATCAAGCATGCGCCGAAACAATGCAGGCGGCATCTCCCATGTCGGCATGACATCGGCGACGATGCCGGCGTTGTTGACGAGAATATCCACACGCCCGAACTGTCGTTCGACCGCAGCCGCCGCGGCGGCGACATTGTCTTCGTCCGTGATGTCAACGGCATGGGTGGCGCATGCCGGGTCTGCGGCCAAGCGGGCCAGCGCCGGCGCGAGATCCCACAGCACCGGCACGGCGCCTGCCGCCTTGAGCCGCGCGACGATCGCGGTCCCGAAGCCGCCTGCGGCGCCGGTGACGATCGCAACTTTGCCGGTGAGGTCGTACTGAGCGGTCATGGAGCGGGGCCTGATCGGAGAGCGGGACGATGGCCCCGCGTCAGTTCGCGATAAATGCGTTGGTGAAGAAGGTGCCGGCGGGGAGATCCGTCTTGACGTCCTGATAGGTCTTCATCAGATCGAGCGTCCGCGCCCAGTCGGCCGCGGCCATCTCGCCAGTTGGCGCGGCAGGAGTCGAGGGCGATGGAACAAGTGTCAGCGAAACAGCGAGCTGCGCGGCAAGCAAGGCCTTGTCCGCCTCGGGCTTGGCCTTGAGTGCAGCGGCGACGGCCGCGGCGGGATCGGCCTTGGCAGCTTCGAGCGACTTGATGGTTGCGCGCACGAAGCGTTTGACCAGATCCGGATTGCCGTCGATGGTCTTGCTGCTGGCAACAATCGTCAGCCCTACGGTGTTGACGCCGAGTTCGGCCAGCGAGAACACCTTCTGCTTCAGCCCCTTTTGATCGAGGATGATGACTTGGCCCTCGAGGCCGGCCAGCAGACCGTCCGTGCGCTTCTCCAGCACCGCAACGAGTTTTCCCGGGCCGTCGACATTGAGGACCCTGACCTTCGAGGCGTCGACATTGTTGGCCTTCCACACCGCGGGAAGCAGCGCCAGCGTCGCCTCGCCCGCCGTGGCCGCAATGGATTTGCCGGCGGCATCCGCGATCGTGGTCACGCCCGCGTCGGCCCGAAAGGAGATGCCGTACGGCGAGGTGTTCATGATGCCGAGCACCGCCTTCACCGGCGCGCCGCGCGCGGCACCGGCGATGACGCTGCCGCCATCGACCAGTCCGAACGTGTCGCTTCCCGTCGCCACTACCTGGACGGTACGCGCGGAGCCCTGCCCCTCGCCGATCGACAACGCGATGCCGTTCTCCTTGTAGAAGCCCTTGTCCACCCCGAGATAGAAGATCGCGTGTACACCGCTGAGCAGCCAATTGAGCCGGAGGCTGACCGCATCCGCGGCGCAGGCCGGCACCGACATCGCGGCGACGGCCGTGGAAACGATCGCGGCCGCGATCGCAGATCTGATGACGAACATGGGACCTCCCTCGTGTTTATTTTTTGCCGGGCGTGCGTGTTTGCGTATCCGGAAGATCAAGCAGGGCGTCACGTGGGGCTGCGGCCCACGATGAAGTCGTCGCGGCGCTGCGACACGTGCCAGGGAATGGCCCAGCGCTCGACCAGCTCGACGACGCCGTAGAGCATCAGGCCCAGCAGGCTGAGCACGATAATGACGGCAAACGTCATGCTGGTGTTGAAGTTGCCGTTGTAGCCGAGCAGCTGGTAGCCAAGCCCCCTGTCGGAAGCGACGAACTCCGCGACGACCGCAGCGGTGGCAGACAGCGCCGCGGCAACCTTGAAGCCCGCGAACAGCGAAGGCAGGGCGCCGGGCAATTCGACTTGCCAGAAGATCTTCAGGCGGCTGGCGCGATAGCTTTTCGCAAGGTCATAAAGATCCGTGTCGACGGACTTGAAAGCGACGATCGAGTTGACGACGATCGGAAAGAACGAGAGCAGGAAGACCAGCAGCACTTTGGGAAGCAGGCCATACCCGACCCAGGTGAGAAACAGCGGAGCCACCGCGATTTTCGGAATGATCTGCAGGACGACCAGCAGCGGATAGAAGATCGCTTCAAAGGCGCGCGAATAGACGACGAGCAGGGCCAGCAGCACGCCAAGCACAACCGCCATCAGGAAACCCACGACCATCGGCTGCAGGGTGAAAAAACTCGCCTGCGCCAGAACCGATGCGTTGCTCACCATATCGACCAGAACCCGGGACGGTGCCGGCAATATGTATTCCGGCGTGTGAGCGACACGCACCGCGATTTCCCAGAAAATCACCGCACCCACCAGGCTGGCCACGGTGTTTCCCTGGCGCCTGACAGTGCTCCAGAGTGTGCGGCCCATCTTGTTCCCTCCCGCTTGTCCGTTTCAGGCCGGCAAAATCAGGCCTTGACGTAATTTCAGAACGATGTTCCATTTAGAACAACGTTCCGTCAAGCCTTTTTCTGAAAGAATCCCGGCAGACGCGCGATCAGGGAGAAGAAGTGTCATGTCCGTGAGTGCCTTAGACGCCCCGGGGGTCGAGCTCGACGGTGTCACCAAGACGTTCAGCGGATCGGTTGTCGCGCTGGAGCGCGTCGATCTGAAGATAGGAGACGGAGAGTTCGTCGCCGTCGTCGGTCCTTCCGGCTGCGGCAAGTCGACGATGATGCGGTTGATCGCCCGATTGGCGAGCCCGAGTTCGGGGCACATCGCCGTCTTCGGTGACCTCTCGGACGAGCCTCCCCCCGGCATGAGCATCGTGTTTCAGAACCACGTCCTGTTGGCCTGGCGGACCATCCTGGACAATGTCCTGTTTCCCGCTGACATGACCAACCAGAGCCGCGCGAAGCTGTTGCCGAAGGCCCTGGAATTGCTCGAGAGCGTTGGTCTCAAGGATTTCGCCAAAAGCTATCCGCACGAATTGTCAGGCGGCATGAAACAACGCGCGTCGATCGCACGGGCCCTTCTGCTCGAGCCGAAGCTGCTCCTGATGGATGAACCGTTCGGCGCTCTCGATGCCCTGACGCGCGAGCAGATGCGCATCGACCTGGAGGCGCTTTGGCTGAAGAACCGGATGACGATCGTCTTCATTACCCACTCGATCGACGAAGCGGTGCTTCTGGCCGACCGGGTCATCGTCATGACGCCCCGTCCCGGCCGCATCGAACGGGTCATGGAGATCGACATGCCCCGTCCGCGTGGCCTTGGCGCCAGAAGTCACCCCGAATTCCTGGCGAAAACTGAGGACATCACGCGAATCTTCCTGTCTCGCGGCGTGCTGCATCGTGGATAACGAGTTTCGGCTGCTTCCTCGAGTCGCACAGCTGCGGATCGTCTGGTGATGCGAATGAAAGAGACCCACGGATGAGCCTTACAGTTCCCTTGCCCCACTCGGGCGGTGCGAGCGAGCGGACGCTGGCCGTGATCGAGATTCTTGCGCTTGCCGAGGAGCCGATGCGCCTGTCCGATCTGGCGCAGCAGCTTGGGATGCCCAAGAGCGCCGCGCATCGCACCCTCACGGCTTTGCTCGATGCGGGATGGGTCGAGCAGAACCAGGGGAACGAATGTTACGGCCTCACGCTCCAGTTGGCGATCCTCGGCCAGCGTTTTCTGGCGAATCGATCGCTGAGCGACCTCAAGCAGCCGATCCTCGACGACCTGGCAAACCGGACCAGGGAGTTGGTCCGCCTGACCGCTGTTCAAAACGGATCGCTTGTCTGGATCGGATCCGCGAGAGGCCGCCGGGCGGGGCTCGTCTATGAACCCGACATCGGCGAGAAGATCCTGCCGTTCGCGACCGCCAACGGAAAAGTCTGGCTGGCCAGCCTGCCGCGCGAACAAGCCATCAAGATCGCGCTCGACAATGGCCTTGGAAATTCACAGCTCGGCGGACCCGGACGCATCATGCAGGTTCGCGCCCTCGAGGATGAGCTTGATCGCACTGCGGAACGCGGGTTTGGTCTCGCGCGCGAAGAGGCCGAAGCCGGTGTCGGAGCCGTGGCCGTTCCCGTGCTCGCGGGCGATACGCTGCTTGGAACGATGAGCGTCGCCGCCCCTCTGGCGCGGCTCTCCGATGAACGGATTGGCGAACTCGTCCCGATGCTGCGCCGCGCCGCCAGGAACATCGCGCTGGCCTGGAACGGCAAAATCGATCGCCCGGGCTGATTGAAAGATTCAGGATCACTCGCAAACCCGTTGCCATTCATATCGGCGGGTGTCCGGATTCATCACCTGGCGCTGATGGCACTCCGATGTCCCGAGCGGCGGCAGCGCCGGCGGTGCAATCGGCGCGATCGATGGCGGAACGATCCCGCAAATCGTCGGCGCGCAGATCGGCGGCAGGTCGATCGAACTGCTGCAGAGCGGCTGCATCTCGCCATCCACGCATCGGCACACGCAAGCGGCGCTGGCGTGCGTCACCAGCAACAGCAACCACCCACTGATCAATCCCAGCCGCATCAGGCGCCCCTTTCCCGATCCCTGCCACTCGAGCCGTCGAGCCCGCCCAGCCCCCGGCACACCATCGGCGGCAGACTAACAAAACCGTGATGCGAGAGAACGAGCCCTAACCGTGAACCTGCCGTCCCCGCCCCCCAACTAAGAGTCAGAGTGTGACCCGGTGGCTACAGGCGTTTTCGCCGTTCCGTGGTGAAATACTGGTGATCGGCCGAGATACCGATGGCCAGTTTGATGCGGCCGGGTTGGCCTGAATCTCTGACGGCGCACTGTCCCGTTGCTCGGGAGACAGATACCGTCGATGGGAGCGTGTCATGCGTGTGCAGGACCATAACAAGACGATATGCCTGGGTTTCCTGGGATTGACGGTCTCCGGGTTGGCCGTACTCAGCGCCGCCCTGGTTGCCGCCGTGCTCGCCTGATCCGCGACCGGATCGAAAACAACATCACCGCCGCGGCAGCCTTGCCGCCAGATCACGCAACGCAACCTTCGGAAATTCGATCGCCGACAGTTTCCAGCCGTCCCCCTCGAAGTGCATGTGAAACGCCGACACGCGATCCGGATCGGTCGAGCTTCCAACGCGGACGGCGAACTCCACCGGTTTCACCAGACGCAGCCGACTGAGGATGTCGAGCCAATGCAGCCGTCCGACATCGGCCAGCGGCGTGATGTTGCCGGCGACCGCGGTCTCGGGATCAGTTTGCACGCGCCCGCTCTTCAGCAGCACGGCGAGATTGGCCGGGGTCAGGACCTTCTCCACCACGGCATCCGCTATCGTGGTGCCCAGCGAATTCGCCAGCGTTCGTTCGAGCGGCGTGATGCGGCGGGTCTCGCCGATCTCGGCGAGATAGGCCGCCACCACCTGCGACGAGATCGAGCCCCGTAAACGATTGGTGTTGACATAGCCGAGCACGCGCTCGCCGTCTCCCGACTGCGCCGCCCGCACGGCCTCGCTCAGCGAAACCACCGCGGAAGCCGCATAGGCTGAGAGCAGCGCAACAATCAGCAGGACCACAGGTATCGTGCGCCGCATCAATCCACTCTGTTGTTCGACCAGCAGGCATCGCGAGACATCACGGCTCGCGCGACGCCCCTCCGTTCAATACTTGAACTGCGGCATCGCCTTCAACCGATCGTTAGCGACATTCGGCACTGCGTGCCCCGCAGACCCATTGATGGTCACGGCGGGCGACAAAATTGCCCGAGGTGGTGGGCGCCGTTGCCGTGCTGCAGCCTCAGCGGAGCCGTTGCGCGCGCGTGACCATCGATCTCCGATGTCTCCAAAGCGCAGGAGGCGGCGCAGGGAGGCCAGTGAAAAATTCCGCAGCGCCGGCATTGTTCCGCAGCCGACGTGAGAGGCGCGATGGAACTGTCCGAGCTCGATGCTGTTGCCACCGCACACACCAGGAGACTGAGATGGACAGCGATCGTATCAAGGGTGCGGCCAAGGAAGCATTCGGCAAGGCCGAAGGCGCGTTCGGCCAGGCCACGGGAGATACCAGAACCGAAGCCGAGGGCAATGTGCGTGAAGCCGAGGGCGTGGTGCAGAATACCATCGGCCAGGCCAAGGATGCCGTGCGCGATGCGGCCGGATCGGCGCTGAATGCCGGGCGCTCCATTTATGAAGGCGGAACCGACGCCGTCGCCGCCAACATCCAGGAGCGGCCAGGAAGCGCGTTGCTGGTGGCAGGCCTGATCGGCTTTGCGCTCGGCGTCATCCTTACCAAGGGCTCGCAACCGTCACCACCCCGCCGCCCCTGGGAACGGTATTACCGCGCATGACAGATCGCGCTCAGCGAGCTGCCGTCGCGTGAGCTGTTGCCGGGACAAGCCAACGGGTCCGCGCGAAGCGCGGCCCGATGACTGACTCCACGAGATCCGGCGCAGCGTCTCAATCAGCACGAGGCCGACAGTCCCGGGTGTCGTTCACCCGGGGGACCAGGCGAGGCGATCCCTTAACCACTCGCGCATCCCTGCGGGAACGAGACCGGCCCCTTGAGACAATTTTAATCAATTTGGAGCGAGCGTGCGCTTGGTGGATTTGTGGGAGTTCAGTGATGCGTACCCAGCCCCGATACGACACCATCTGCGCCAGGTTCCTTGGAATTGCGCTCACGGGATTTGCTGTTCTCAGCGCAGCGCTGCTGGCAGCCGCGCTGTCCTGACGCGCGGAAACGCGAATTCTTCGAGCAGCTCGTCGACACGTGCCGGCACGCCCGCGGTCAGATCCGCGGCCGTAACCGGACCGTGCCTACAGAAATCCGATCACGAACCGCAGAGCTTCGGTCACGATCAAAGCCAACACAACGGCGAAGGTCGCGTCGATTCCAAGTTCGATGGCCTGCGCGTCCGAAAGTCCCAGCCAGGTTTCAATACTGCGCCACATGTTTTGATTCCCCAGATTTGATTTTGGCGATTGGGGGCATCGCCATAACGCAATGCTGACCTTGAGGTTCCCGGCGGCAATAACCGGATTCAACGGCCGGCCGGCGCCGCAAAAATTACCAGTCGTCGGCAAGGCCAGCAGCGCCTGACCTCCTCCCGGTGGCGATCGCGTCCGCAATGGATCGTCGGCAGCAGCGAACAATTTCCTGGCGCTTCGGTGATGCCGGGCTTCGCAACCTTGACGCCGACCGAAAAGCAAGGAGGCGCACAAACAGTCCAAGAACCTCATGACGAGCCCGAAACCGGCGCCGCCGCTGCTCGTGCTGCACCGCGACAAGCTGCAAGAGACCGAACGGCCGGTGACCTCGTCAACGGCACGATCTGTCTTCTGACCACGCTGACGTTCGGGATCTCGCTCGCAGATCCGCCCCACGCGAAAAATGGGGAGATCGAGGTCCGCCAACGCCTCAATGACTGCGAAGCACAAATCGCGGCGCTGACGAAAAACGCGCCGTGACGATCAACCGGCTGTCCCGGTCGGATCGTGCATCGCAATCGTCGCCGGCCGCGGCCCGGCGATCGAGGGAGTTTAAAACAATGGCTCCGGCCACCTTATTCCGCACCGGCTTTCATTTTTCTCGCATGGTTTGTCTGTGCAACACCCGCGTTATCGACGCGCACGGATACGAGTTAGAATATCTCGAAACAATGCGACCGCGCATTCGCCCCGACTGCGAATTTCTTCAACCGCAAACCGCGATCGGAATTGCGCGAAAGTGCCGGGTTTCAAACGACTTCATCGCGCACGCCTTCGGTACGCGCGACACCCGCGATAATTCGACGCCATTTTATTCCCCATCGGCACCGAAATCTTTTTGCCGTCGCCGATCTGGACGCGACGCATCGCATGCCCCCAAGAGCAACACGAGCAGGACGTCGCGCGTGACGACATGTCGCGCCGAAAAACTGCCGAACGACTTTGGGGGCCACCATGTCAAACATCGTCCGCGCGCATGCGCAAACGCATTCCATTGCAACCTCGCTGGCGAAGCTGGCCCTGCTGTCCGTCAGCTGCCTTGCGCTCGGCCTCGCATGGGGAGCGCCCGATGCGATGGCGCAGGCGGCGGGATCTCCGGCCGGCGCGAGCGGCTCGAACCCGCTGCCGCCTGTGATCGTGGTGCCGGGCCGCGCCCGCCAGCAACGCCCCCGGCAGAGCGCGACCGCGACGCGCGGCCGTCGCGTGGCGGCACGCTCGGCCCGGCGCACAACGCAGATCGAAGCTGCCCCTTCGCGCCCCGCCGATACCCATGATGCCCGCACCGGCACGGTGGGCTATTTCGCCAACAGCACCTCGAGTGCAACCAAGAGCGACACGCCGCTGCTGAACATCCCGCAATCGGTCAGCGTGCTGACCAAGCAGTTCATTCAGGATCAAAACCCCCAGGGCATCACCGACATCACCCGCTACGTTCCCGGCGTCGCGGTGCACCAGGGCGAAGGCAACCGCGACGAGCTGGTCATTCGCGGCGTCGATTCCAGCGCGAACTTCTACGTCAACGGCTTCCGCGACGACGTCCAGTACTTCCGCGATCTCTACAACACCCAGAGCATCGAGATCCTGAAGGGGCCGAGCGCCCTCACCTTCGGCCGCGCCTCCGGCGGCGGCCTCGTCAACCGCACGCTGAAGGAGGCCGACGGCACCAGGGTGTATGAAGCGACCGCGCAGACCGGCTCCTTCGGCGACCGGCGCATCTCGCTCGATGCCGGCCAGGCCATCAACGAGAACGTCGCGGCCCGGGTCAATGCGTTCTACGAGGGATCGGACACCTTCCGCGACTTCGGCCAGCTCGAACGCTATGGTATCAATCCGACGGTGACGCTGAAGCCGAACGACACCACCAGCGTCAAGCTGAGCTACGAGTATTTCCACGACGAGCGCACCGCGGACCGCGGTAATCCCTCGCAGGCCATTGCCGGCATTCCCGGCGGCGCGACGCGATTCAATCCGGCGGCGCCCTTCGCGCCGAACGGCGACCTCACAGCCTTCTTCGGCAGCCCGATCTACAATGTCGCTCGCGTCAACGCGTCGACCACCATGGCCGTGATCGATCACGACTTCGAAAACGGATTGACCGTGAAGAATTCGACGATGTACGCCGACTTCAAGAAATTCTACCAGAACGTCTATCCGGGATCGTCGGTGAACCCGACCGACACCTCGTTCAATCGCGCCGCGTACCAGCACACCACCAATCGCGACAACCTGATCAACCAGACCGACTTCACCTACAAGACCTTCACCGGACCCGTGTTCCACACCATCGGGTTCGGGACGGAGTTCGACCGGCAGACCGGTGTCGATGTGCGCAACACCGGACTGTTCCCGAACGGCAACGCTGCGCTGGCCGCCAATCCGTTCGATCCGACTTATTCCGGTCCGGTCACTTTCATCCATAATTTCGTGGCGAACCCCGCCATCGGCGTCACGTCGCCGGACTCCAACAGCAAATACGCCCTCAATGTCCAGTCGGCCTATGTCCGCGACCAGATCGATATCACACGCTGGGTGCAGCTGATCGCGGGCGTGCGTTACGATCGTTTCGACCTGACCGCCACCGACCAGAACACCTTCACCCAGCGCAACCGCGTCGACAACAAACTCTCGCCGCAGGCGGCCGTGATCGTCAAGCCGATCGACACCCTGTCGATCTATGGCGCCTACAGCATCTCGTATCTGCCGGCGTCCAGCGATCAGTTCAGCTCGCTGACCGCGGCCACGCAGAATTTCGAGCCGCAGAAATTCGAGAACACGGAGGTGGGCGTGAAGTGGAACATCCTGCCGCGCCTGCAATACACCGCGGCGCTTTATCACCTCAACCGCACCAACGTGCCGGTGACCAATCCCGACGGCTCCTCCAATCCGATCCCGAGCGGCCGCCAGGAGATCAACGGCTTCGAGACCGCGTTGAACGGCTACCTCACCAGCGACTGGCAGGCGACGCTCGGTTATGCCTACACCGACGCGCGGGTCACCAGCCAGTCGACGGCCACCATCGTGGTCGGCAACCGCGTTCAGCTCGTCCCCTACAACCAGGTCTCGCTGTGGAACAAGTACCAGATCAATCCGATGTGGGCGGCGGCCGTCGGCGTGATCTATTTCGGCGACTCCTACGCGTCCTCGGACGACACCGTCCGGCTGCCGGGCTTCGTGCGCGTCGACGCGGCCGTCTACCTCAAGATCAACGAGCAGTGGCGCGCCCAGCTCAATGTCGAGAACATCTTCAACAAGGGTTACTGGGCCTCGGCCGACGGCAACAACAACATCTCGCCCGGCGCATCGCGCACCTTCCGGGTGTCAGCGGCCGCGAAGTTCTAGCCGACGGCACCAGGCATGGCGCCGTCGCAAGACAGCGAAGCAGCACCATGCCTCCGGTCGGGAGCATGGAGTCCTTCCCCAAAAATCCGGCTTGCCGCCGACTCGCGACGCATTTATGACGCGTTAATCACTCGTTAACCACGTCGACCTAGCCTTGGCAGACCTGAGTGATTGCCGATGGGGAATTGGAATGAAGCTCGAGGACGATGCGTTGAAGCTGTTGCAGTCGATGAAGCGTACCGATGGCCAGAAATACACGGCCGGAGCCATCAACCGCGCTCGCTACGAGCGCCTCGAACAGGCCGGCCTGATCAAGGGAACGCCCGCCAACTCCAGCGATGTCATCTACACGTTGCTTCCCGCCGCCGAAGAGCATCTGTCGCACTGAGAGGTGCTTGCGGGACGGATCTGAAAAGCCCGGCGCGATGCCGGGCTTTTTGCTGTCTTGGACCATTTCGCGAAAACGGCAAGAACGAAAAGAGAACAATTCACCCAAGGCGAGCTTTCGTGCCTTGTTCGGACCGCATAAAAGCGGGAATCTTAATCAAACTTCGCTTTGCTTCGATGTCTCGCGTTTCGTCTGTGAAGCAAAAGGAGGAAATGACCGTGTCCAGGAGCAGCAAGGCCCTGCCGACGGCGGAGGAAATCTGGGATTTGGACAAGGGCTCGGCCAAAACGGACAAGACCCCAACCATCAAGGCCGATACCGAGTCATCCGGCGCCCGCAAGGACGCCGGCGACAAGACATCCTCGATTGTTCCCAAGAAGTGACGAGAGCCGGATGGTGATGTCGGCGGCGGCCAACAGGGACGCCCCGTCGCCTCGCCCTCAGCGGCGGCGCTTCGGAAACAGCTTGTCCCTGATGTAGCGCGACGTCGGCGTCAGCCGGATGCCACGCGGTTTGCGCCAGGTGGCCTTGTCGATCTCGCGCTTGTCGCCGATGGTCAGGTGGCCGGAGGCCTTGCCGGCCACGAAGATTGCATCGCTCATCTTGCGACCCGAAAGCCGATTGCGGGCTTTGACTTCCTTCCAGAGTCGCAGCCGCCCGAGCTTCAGCTTGGGAAGCTCTTCCTTGATCTCCCGGCGCAGGCAGGCCTTCTCGCTCTCGCTGCCACGCTTGCGTCCGCCCGGGAACATCCACAGCCGGTCGCGCCGGCGACGAACCAGCAGCACCTCGCCACGTTTCGCGACCACCAATTTCGAAGACTTCGCCATATCGCTTGCAATACCGTCTTTTTCAATGCCGCCTGAAAATACCGGGCGTGCCGTGACGGGCAATCGCCGCGTCGAATCAATGCACCGATTCTATATGGCTTCGGCGCCAGCGCTCAAGACCGGATGCAATGGCACCGCGGCGCGTCCCATCCCGCCCGTTTACCGGTCAAAATGTGTCTGGCATTCCAGCTGTTCGGTTCAGCCGAATTTGACGCACTGCCGGGTTCACGGCGATACAATCGAGGGAGGGCTTTTTCCGGGCAGCCCAACGCTCGCCACAAACGCCCTCTTAATCATCCGCGCGATGTGAGGCGTCTGGCGCCGCTCCCCATCAGCATTGGACACGAGATCCCCGGGGACATATGCGGCGGACCGATATCGACGTTTTGCGGATTGTCTTGTGCGCCGGCGTGATTGTCGCGCACGCGCTGCTGATCTTCGCGGTCGAGCCGCGCTATCACCTCAAGAGCGCGCAGCCGGACATGGTCGCCTCGGCGCTGTACGAATTCCTGCGCCCGACGCTGATGACCACCTGGTTCGTGCTGGCGGGCTGGGCCTCGCTGAAATCGTTGCGCAGCCGCGGCGCGCTGCGCTTTGTCGGCGAACGGGTGACGCGCCTCCTGGTGCCGCTCACCGTCGGCATCGTGACGTTCGGATCGGTCATCAAGTACATCGAGCTCAGCCACGGCCGCGATCTCGGCTTTCACGGTCTGCGGCTGGTGGCGCCGTTGCAGGAGAGCTTTTTCGAATTCTTCCCGAACAATCTGAAGTTCCTGAAACTCCTGACCTGGTCGCACCTCTACTTCCTGGCTTACCTGTTCCTGATGTCGGTGCTGCTGCTGCCGCTGTTGATGCGGCTGGTGAAGCGCGCGCCGAACCACAGCGTGCCGCCGGCCTGGATGGCCTATCTGCCGGCACTGCCGATGGCGGCGCTGCTGATGGTGTTCCGCGGCTTCTGGCCGTACATGCCGAACCTGATCCATGACTGGGCGAACTTCGGCTACTTCACGCTGTGCTTCGCCATCGGCGCCGGCATCGCGGTCTGGCCCGGCTTCGAGACGCGGCTGCGCGCCGAGGCGCCGCGCCTTGCCATCGTGATGCTGCTGGCCTTTGCCGGCATGATGTGGGTGGAGGAATCCACCCTCGGCCGGCTGTTCGTCGGCGTGCTCGGATGGAGCGCGGTCGGCGCCGGCCTCGGCTTCGCCGCGCGCCTCAATCCGCCGGACTGGCCGCTTGCGATCTACCTCAACGAGGCGATGCTGCCGGTCTTCATCATCCATCATGCCCCGCTGCTGCTGATCGGCGTCGCGGTGCTGCCGCTGGCGGTGCCGGTGTTCGTCAAGGTGGCGGTGATGGCGATCGGCGCCACCGCGATTTCGCTCGCCGCCTATCATTGGCTGATCCGGCCATGGCCGCCGATGCGGTTCCTGATGGGCATGAATCCGAAGCCAAGCGCGCCGCCGGTGACAGGCCTGCCGGCCGCAGCCGCCAAGGCCCCGGTCGGCTGACACCGTTGCGTGCGCCGGTCAGGCCGGCGGCGTGAAGTCGTAGGAAATGCGGCCCGCCGGCAGATAGAACAGCGCAATCAGGGCGCCGCCCTTCACCTCGGGAAAATGCCGGCTGCCGGGATCGGGGGCAGTCCAGCCCGCGCCTTGCCATCCCTGCAATCCCCTGAGTTCGGCGCCCGCGTCGATCGGGATCACCATGTTCAATTCGCCATACGGGTGACCGTGATAGTCGCCGCGCAGCACGTCGCCATCATCCTCATCGGGGAAGGCCCGCGCGTCCTTGCTGTCCATGTAGACCGCGGTGATGCTGAAGTGAAAGGTCTCGGCGGCCGGCTCCTGGATCCGGCTGCGCCGGTAGTTCGGGCCGCCCACTTCGACATTGGCGGCCCATCCCTCCTGCAGGCCGAAGCGGATCAGGCGCGCCAGATCCCGGTAGAGGTCACTCTGCGGTCCGTAGGTCGCGTTGAGCCATTTTTCCATCTCGGCGCCGGGCGTCATGTCCTTGACCACCTGCAGGAACGGAATGCTGCGCGCGATCAGATCTTCACGGTGTCCCATTGTCATCTCCGTCATGTCGCCGGATACTCGCGGCGCCGGCCGCGGCGCGGAAGTGCAATGATCGCAAGACCAGAATGAACGCCATTCAGCTCGCCCGCCCGGCGTATCCTGCGCATGCATTATGGGGCGGCTTCACGTACAGTTGCCCCCATGCCAGTGTCGTTCAGCAGCCTGGACCTGAACCTGCTCCGCGTTTTCGACGCGGTGATGGAGGAGCGCAGTGTGCTGCGCGCCAGCCAGAAGGTGTTCCTGAGCCAGTCGGCGGTCAGCCACGCGCTGGCGCGCCTGCGCGAACTGCTGGAGGACGAACTGTTCGTCCGCACCGCGTCCGGCATGCAGCCGACCGCCCGCGCGCTGACGATGGCGCCGCTGATCCGCAACGCGCTCGCATCCCTGGAGGCGGCCATCGAGCCGCCGACATTCACGCCGGCCACCGCGACCAAACGCTTCACGATCGCGGCGAATGACTTCACCACCATGGTGGTGGCGCCGCGCCTGCTGCAGATCATGAAGGCGGAAGCGCCCACGGTCGACATCGTGATCCGGCCGGTGACGCGGATCGACCTTGCCGAGCAGATCGACCTGGGACGGATCGATGCCGCCGTCGGCACGTTTTCCGCCGTGCCGCAACGCTTCAACTCGGACCTGCTGTTCAGCTACGACGATGTGCTGATGACATCGCGGACGCGTGACATCATCACCGCCGACGTCCTCGCGACGCGGCCGCTGGTCGTGGTGTCGTTCGGCGGCGAACAGGATGGCGCCGTCGACGGCTTCATCTCGGAGCGCGGGCTGGCGCGGCGGTCCGAGATGTACGACCGCGCGGCCTTCGAAGCCGCCTTTGCGACGGCGGACCGCGTGCCCCGCATCGCGGTCTCGCTGCCGCACTTTCTGGCGCTGCCGGCGCTGCTGGAGGACTCGGCCCTTGCCGCCATCGCGCCGCGACCGCTCGCGCAGGCGTTTGCCCGCAGTCACCCGATCGCGATCCATGAACTGCCCTATGCGACGACCCGCCTGGAGGTTCGCGCCTTGTGGCACGAACGCCATCGCGGCGACCGCTCGCAGGACTGGCTGCACGACATCCTGCGCCGCGCGACCGATCAGCTGCGCGACGGCACAGAGCGCTGATCGGACATCCCTGATCGGCTAGTTGTTGGCGCCGAGATAGTCCTTCTTGCCGACGGGCACGCCGTTGTGCCGGAGGATGGCGTGCGCGGTCGCGACATGGAAATAGAAATTCGGCAGCACGAACCCCAGCAGATGCGTTGCGCCGGGCATGGTGCCGATAGCGCGGGATTCGATCAGCCGCTCCGCGCTGCCGTCGAGCTGTTGCGGGGTGACGGTCTGCAGGAACGCCACCGTCCTGGCGATCCGCTCCTTCAATTCGTCGATCGTGGTCTCGGTGTCGGGAAAGCTCGGCGCGGTGAGACCGGTCAGCCGTGCGATGCCGCCCTTGGAGGTGTCGCTGGCGCGCTGCACCTGCCCCACCAGCGGCAGCATGTCGGGCGCAAGCCGCGCATTGACCAGGATGGACGGCTCGAAGCCGCGCTCGGTGGCGTAAGCGGACGCCTTGTCCAGATACCGGGAGAGCACGCCGAGACCGCGCTGCAGCGCGGGGACCGAGAGATCGTACATGGAAAGGGACATGGCGAGGATTCCTGAGGGACAGCGGTGATGGCCGCGCGGCCGGACGGCGCGCCACGCTGATATGATGTCGATGCCGGGGATTGCCAGAGCCGGTGCGGGCTTGCGGTGCCGACAGCGGCCGCGCGCTAATCCGCCTTCGGCAGCGCCAGCAATGTCTTCATCATGGCGTCGCGCTCGCCGATCAGTTGCGCGAGTTTCAGGCGCATCCGCAGCAGGATGGTGGCCGCGCCGGTGCAGTCGATGTCGTGGGCGATCAGGGTCTGCATCTCGGCCTGCTGCAGGCGAATGTCGTCGCGCAGGCGGGCGATGTCGCGCCGCTTGGACGAGATCTGCCGCTCGGTGACCTGCGTCGGCACCGCCGCGACAACGGATCTGGGGTTGGGGGTGCTGCCGAACTCCATTTGGCCTCGCAATGTTCGCCTGTTCACCAAGCTCTCAAAAAGATCGCTCAACTTAAGAACAAAACTAGAACATTGGCAAGATTTATGTAGGATGCTTATCCAACTGATTCACACCATAGGTGGACCCATGGGCGCACTTAAACAAAATCTAGTATGCCTGAAACACATCAGCCTCTACTGCGAGGAACTCGAGCGCCTGCATCTGTGGGGCGTCGACGAGGAGATCGACCGCGAATTCAACCGGGTCTGCCAGACCATCTGGGGCTACACCCTGGACGACTTCGACGATGACGACCTCAGCGCGCAGGACCACAAATGGCTGGACAAGCTCACTGCCAAGAAAGCCTACGTCTACGCGCTCAAGCACGGCTACGACCTCGGCGACTATGAGGACATGGTCTCCGACTGGTGGGGGTTCGCCTGGATGATCCTCGCCGAACAGCGCGGCCTGCTGACGCCGGAGCGCCGCGCGATGGCCTGGAAGAAGCATGACGAGCGGCTGCTCGCGCACGGCGTCGCCGCGGTGCTGCGCTCGGCGTGACCGGCGAGCGCCGTCTGTGTCCACCACAACGGCCAGCGTGTACTGGATCGCCCGGTCAAGCCGGGCGATGACGGATGTGGATGGAATAACCGCCGAGGCGAACCCGCGGCGATGACGTAAACTCAGAACATCGTGTTCGGATTGGCCGCCTGCTCCGGCACGTCCTGGCGCACGTCCCAGTGCTCGACGATCTTGCCCTGATCGAGCCGGAAGATGTCGACAATGGCGGAGCCGCGCGTGCCCGGCTCGCGCACATTGTGGACGTGCAGGATCACATAATCACCGTCGGCGAACACCCGCTTGATCTCGCTGTGCGAGTTCGGAAACTTGCTGCGCAGCAGATCCACCAGGCCCTTGAAGCCCTGCGGGCCGTCCGGCGCGGTCGGATTGTGCTGGATATATTGCGGACCGAAATATTTCGACGCCGCCTCGAAGTCCTTCTGGTTCAGGCCCTTCTCGTAGAAGTCGACCACGGTTTTCTTGTTGGCCTCCATCTGCGCGGCATCGGTCGCATGGGCCGCGCTGCCGAGCGAGGTGGCGGCAAGGATCACGACGGAGAACAGCGGCACGGCGAATTTCATCATGATGGTTTCTCCGGACACGGGAACGCCTCTCATGCCGCGAAGCGGCGCGTGGCGATAGAGCCGCTCCGATCACATCGGCGTCAGGCCGGTTACTGCGGCGAAACCGCATCAAACAAAAAAACGCGCGGGGCACGCCCGCGCGTTGTCGTGGACGATGCCGGAGCGCCTCACTTGTTCGGGTTGATCAAAAACTTCTCGCCGGTGGCGCGCTTGTTGTAGGCGGCGAGGTTGTCCAGTTGCAGCGCTTCGTGCAGCGACACCACCTTGGTGTAGTGCGAAGCGAAGGTGGTCTTGAGTTCGGCGACCACGCGCTGGCGCAGCTTTTGCCCGGTCTCCGCACCGACCTTCTGCAGGAACGGAAACAGCAGCCAGCCGCCGATGCCCCAGGCCATGCCGAAGCCGCGGCTCAGCTCGGTCGGGCGGGTGTCGAGGCCGCCATAGATGTAGACCTGCTTGTGCACGGTGGAGCCGTAGCGGCTGTAGCTCGACGCCGTCTTGTTGATCGCCGCCTCCATGGCGTTGAGGATCTGCCCCGCCAGCCTGCCGCCGCCGATGGCGTCGAAGGCGATGGTGGCGCCGGTCTCGACCAGCGCCTGGGTCAGGTCGGCCGTGAATGTCGCCGCGGTGGAATCCACCACATGCTTGGCGCCGATGTCGCGCAGCAGTTTCGCCTGCTCGGCATTGCGCACGATGTTGACGAGGCCAATGCCATCCTTGAGGCAGATCTTGTTCAGCATCTGCCCGAGGTTGGAAGCGGCCGCGGTGTGCACCAGCGCCTTGTGGCCTTCGCGCCGCATGGTCTCGGTCATGCCGAGCGACGTCAGCGGATTGACGAAGCAGGAGGCGCCTTCCGCCGCGGTGGTGCCATCAGGCAGCGGCAGGCATTCCGCCACCTTGAGCACGCGGTACTGCGCATACATCGCGCCGCCGATCATGGCCACCATCTTGCCATTGAGCGCCTGCGCCGCCGCCGACGACCCCGCCTTGATCACCACGCCGGCGCCTTCGTTGCCGACCGGCATCGATTCATCGAGCCGCGCCGCAAGTCCGGCCAGCGCCGCCTCCGGCACTTTCGCCGTCACCACCACGTCGTCGCCCGAACCGGTGGACTTGAAGGAGGCCGGATCGGCCGGCCCGGTCAACAGCCCGAGGTCGGACGGATTGATCGGCGTGCCTTCCACGCGCACCACCACCTCGTCGGCGGCCGGCTCGGGAATGGTCATGCGTTTGAGCGACAATTCGAGCTCGCCGCTCTTTGTGATCAGCGAACGCAATTGCAATCCGGTTGTGTTGGCCACCTTGAACTCTCCCCTGTCGGCCGCCCGGGCGAAACCGGCGGCGCGTTGAAACGATCGATGCCCGCCGGGGATTTTCCCCGGCGTTTCGGACGGGGAAATTGGGCCGGCCCCGAACCACTTGCAAGCCTCCAAGTTGCGGCGAAAGCCGTTGCGGGACAGCCATGTGCGGCCAAACCCGGCACGGACGCGCCGCAACCAGCCGGCAAGCACCGGAACAATTCGCGTCGAGATGAATTGATTTTGGCCTCGTTCCGCAACTGGTGACGCCATGTTGACCGCCGGATCTCATTCCCGAAAATCGCGCCCCGTGTCCGCGCCACCGAGATCCCTGAGACTGAGATCCCTGAAATTGTGCACGGCCGCGGCCGCCGCCACGCTGGTGATCGCGAGCCTGCTGCCGGCCGACGCCGACGCTGCGTCGCGCCACCGGCGCGGCGACACCCCAACAAACTCCCTCGACGCCGGCGGCGCCGGCTTTCCCGGCGCCGCGATGATGGCGGCACAGGGACGGGGCGAAGGCCACAAGGCGCTCGGCGGCCGCGCGCGCGACCGGGCCAATCTCGCGCGTTCGCTCGCCGGCCGCGCCGACGGCAGCGGATCGCAGGCGGCGATGCTCAACATGCGCGCCACCCACATGCGCTGGAGCGCCGCCGCCGTGCGCGGCGCGCTGCACGATCCGCAGATTCATCAGGCGCTGCATTCCACGCAGGCGCTGCAGGATCCGAAAACCCGCGCGCTGGTCACCGCAACGCTCGCCACCGTCGCCTGGCACCGCGGCGGCCACGGCTGGTGGCGGCACGGCAATGGCGGCTATGGCTGGGTCGGCCCGGTGTTCTGGCCGTTCGCCTTCTACGACATCTCCAATGCCGCGCTGTGGGGCAACGACACCGATCCCACCTTCTGGAGCTACGGTTATCCGGATCTGCACGCCGCCCTGTTCGGGCCCTACGCCTATGACGATCTCACCGGCTACGCCACGCACCTGCGCGCCGCGCGCAATGTCAGCGGCGCCGCGGAAGCCGCCACCGCCGCCGGCATCGACAAGGACGACCAGAACAGCCTCGCGCAACTGTGCGGCGATGCCAGCCGCAGCATCGCCGGCCTGCCGGTGGACACCATCGCCCAGGCGATCCAGCCCAGCGAGCAGCAGCGCCCCGCGCTCGATGGCCTTGCGGATGCCTCCGCCAAAGCCTCGTTGATTTTGCAGGCCGCCTGCCCCACCGACATGGTGCTCACAGCGCCACGCCGCCTCGCCATCATGCAGAGCCGCCTCGAGGCGATGATCTCGGCGGTGCAGACCCTGCAACCGGCGCTGGACGCGTTTTACGGCCCCTTGAGCGAACAGCAGAAGCTGCAGTTCGACGGCATCGCCGCCGCACAACGTGCGGCGAGTGACAAGGCTCTGGCCGCATCGCGGACGCCGCAGGCCGTCACGCAAGTCAACGCGCCAGTCAACGCGCAAGCTACGCCGCAAACCACTGCGCAAACCTCCGGCGATCCGGCAACCGTAGCGAACTGCGCCACCGCGCGGCCGGACAGCGGCGTCACCGCGTGGCCGGCGGCCATGATCACCCAGGCGGTCGCCCCCACCGACACGCAGCGCGACAAGTTCGCCGCCCTGCAAAGCGCCACAACCAAGGCCGCCGACATGCTGGCGACCGCCTGCGCCGGCAACGCCGCGACCCCGCCGGCGCGGCTTGCGGCGATCGGCCAGCGGCTCGACACCATGCTGCAGGCAGTGAAGACCGTGCACGCCGCGCTCGACGACGTCTATGCCACCCTCAACGAAGAGCAGAAGGTCTCGTTCGACACCGTCGGCGCGCAGCAGCTCGTCGCCGCCCTGCCGTCGCCGACCGGCCGCCGCGGCCGCGCCGCGCAACCGGACAGCGCACAACCCGCAGCGCCGCCGCCGGCCGCGCAAGCCGACACGCCCCGCGAGACCCGCCCGACCGGCCGGCGCTACGCTCGTTATGCCCGCCACCACGGCCGCCACGGCGTCCACGTCGCCCGCGTGCTCCGGCGCATGCTGTTCTCGTTCGTGCGCTGAGCAGTGAGGCAAGAGCGAGAGGCACGCACAACGAGACACGCACAACAAGATAAGGCTCGGCCCATGTAATCCGTCATCCTGAGGTGCGCAGCAACCGGCTATGCCGGTTGCGTTCTTACCAAGACGCAAGTCGGGTAAACCCGACTTGCGATGCGTAGCGCGGCCCTCGAAGGACGACGGCCCGAGAGTCAGCGGCCGTCGTCCTTCGAGGCGCGCAAGAGCGCGCACCTCAGGATGACGGAGCTGATTCAACCTCGATTAATCCCGCGCGAACAATAAAACGGCCCCGCCCGGAAAACCGGACGAGGCCGTTGCCTCCTTGGATGGCTTCCTTCGAAAATCCCGCCCGACCCGTCCGCCGCTTGCTGCGGCGTTCACGCGCGGGCGCGTTGATCAGGCCACCGCGCGGCGCGGCTCTTCCACGATCGAGAAGCGGACGTTGCAGCGATGCCGGTTCTGCTCCGACAGGGTGCGCCAGGCCTCTTCGGCCTCACGGCGCGAGGGGAACGGGCCCTTCACCTCGGCGCTTCCATGCACGAGCGTGTGGAAGTTCAGAGAGCGAAATTCACCGCCGACAACCCAAAAATGTGTTCCGTGCATGGTAGCCTCCTGAAGCGACATTCGTGACAAGTGCGCCGCGAAACGTGACGGAGAGATAACCCCAGAACGCGGCAAAGCGATAGATGGCTTGATTCCAAACAGTGATCAGATGTAACATCCATACTTGTAATAAATGTCAATTTGTAAAAATTGTCACAACACGAGCGTTGTCAAAACTGTTGTAAAGGCTGTCACATGCCCTCGGATACCGGCAAGAAGCTGTTCGTCGGCCCCCGTTTCCGGCGGATTCGCCAGCAACTCGGGCTGTCGCAGACCCAGATCGCCGAGGGGCTGGGGATTTCGCCCAGCTACATCAACCTGATCGAGCGCAACCAGCGCCCGGTGACCGCGCAGATCCTGCTGCGGCTGGCGGAGACCTACGACCTCGATCTGCGCGACCTCGCCACCGCCGACGAAGACCGCTTTTTCGCCGAGCTGAACGAGATCTTTTCCGATCCGCTGTTTCGCCAGATCGACCTGCCCAAGCAGGAGCTGCGCGACCTCGCCGAGCTCTGCCCCGGCGTCACCCATTCCCTGCAGCGGCTCTATGCCGCCTACACCGAGGCGCGCCGCGGCGAGACCATGGTGGCGGCGCAGATGGCCGACCGCGACGAAGGCGCGCGGTACGAAGCCAACCCCATCGAGCGGGTGCGCGACCTCATCGAAGCCAACCGCAATTATTTCCCGGAGCTCGAGCAGGCGGCGGAAACGCTGCGCGACGAGCTCAACGCCGCGCCGCAGGAGCTGTTCGCCGCCTTCAGCACGCGCCTGCGTGAAAAGCATTCCATCACCGTGCGCATCATGCCGCTGGACGTGATGCGCGAGACCCTGCGCCGGTTCGACCGCCACCGCCGGCAACTGCTGATCTCCGAACTGGTGGACCTGCCGAGCCGCGCGTTTCATCTCGGTTTCCAGCTCGCGCTCGCCGAGTTCAACGCCATTGTCGACGCCATCGTCAACCGCGCCGGCCCGCTGGAGGACGGCGCGCGCCGGCTCTATCGCATGACGCTCGCGAACTACTTCGCCGCCGCCGCCATGATGCCTTACCAGGAGGTGCACGCGGCCGCCGAGACGCTGGGCTACGATGTGCACGTGATCGCGCAGCGCTTCAATGCCAGCTTCGAGCAGGTGTGCCACCGCCTCACCACCTTGCAGCGCCCCAACGCCCGCGGCGTGCCGTTCTTCCTGCTCCGGGTGGACAACGCCGGCAACGTCTCCAAGCGTTTTTCGTCCGGCACCTTCCCGTTCTCGAAGTTTGGCGGCACCTGTCCCCTCTGGAATGTGCACTCCACCTTCGACACCCCGGACCGCCTGCTGCGCCAGATCGTGGAGCTGCCCGACGGTAGCCGCTACTTCTCCATCGCACAGATGCTGCGGCGCCCCGTCGCGCCCCACCCGCACCCGCAACCTCGTTTCGCCATCGGGCTCGGCTGCGAAATCCGCTACGCGGCCAAACTCGTCTATGCCACCGGCATGGACCTGGACAAGGAACAGGGCACGCCCATCGGCGTCAATTGCCGCCTGTGCGAGCGGGAAAACTGCTCGCAGCGCGCGGAGCCGCCGCTGACGCGGACGCTGATTTTGGATGAGAATACGCGGCGGGTGAGCAGCTTTGCTTTTAGTAATGCAAGGGAGTTGTGAGGGGGAGGGGAAGAATAAAACGAAATACTCCGGGCAAGGATAAGAAGGCCCCAAAACGTCCACGCAAGACAATCTACGCGCCGATATCAGCCCCCGACTTAGGACATAATCTTAAACCAGGTGCGAACGGCAAGATTTAACCGTTCTTGTTCTAGTTCGTCCGTTGGGTTGCAGTGAGCGATCGGACCCCGCAACAAATTCAGTTGGTTCGATACGTTGCTAACCGCTGTTTTCGATTGAAAAACAGGATCGAACAGTTCCCAATTATCCGTAATCAACTGCGACAGCTCGCCAAAGGTCGTATAATCGATCAACTGCTCGGAACGCGGCGAGATGCCACTATCAACTTCCTTCTTCCTGCGCAAAGCGGCGGGTTCGCGAATTCTTTTTTCATCGACCCGCGTTCCGTTCCACCAATCTGCGCCATCTGCTTCAATCATTATGTCCGCGACAAGCTTCCGAATTGAGTTCTCAAGGCAGTAAAACACCTCATAAAACTCCGACATTCTCGCAGCTTCGATTCTGAGCGCCGCCTCAAATTGCTCGTATTCCGCAGCCTTCCTACCTTTGGGCACAGCAATATCGTGCCCCAATTCAATACCAAATTGCCTCTCAATCCTCGATAAATTCGAAGATATCTGCAAGCCCGTCATGCCGAAGGCTCGAATTAGTCCATCAGGCCTGTTAGGCATCTTCGTTTCTCAGCAGGTGCTCTTTCAGACTCCTAAATATCGCGTCGAAAACCTCCGGATCCGAGGTTGCCGGTAGATTCAGATTGATGGTGTAGCCAAGGTTCAGTCCGACAGACCCGCCCGAACGATTTCCGCTTGAGTGCTGAGAACTAGACCGCGAACCGTCATCGACTTTCGCGACGATTGAAGTCGACTCGCCATCAGAAGTAGCAGCATTGAAAGATGCAAAGGCCTTAAGATGTTTTATGCAGCTGACGATTAATTTCACCGGGGAAGAATCGTGGGCTAGGCCGGTCTCCTCGACAACTAAGCCCAAGAGTTCTTTATCATTTAGTTGATGCATAAATTCGTTGCGAACATACAATGCCGCATATGCGACCTTAATCGCACCTGCGATAGCGCCGCCCGAAGAAGCAGGATTTCGAAATCGTTTATAAATGTCGTTTGGTGAACCATCGATGTTTGTGAGGCCGAGCTTCTTCAGAAAAGCGGTCATCTGGTCGCCAGAGCCACCAGGAATCTTAAGAACCGTTTTAACGAAATCTTGGCTTACGCGTTCTGGAACGGCCGCGCTCTTTATTCCGTTGAGCGCTTTATCAATATTGCCGGGAGAGGTGATGTAAGGAAGCGATGCCATACTTGTCTCACCATTGAGCTAGTGCAAAATCTCTATGCTGGAAAACTATCCGTTCAACCGCTTAGTGGTGCGAATCGGCTTGCACAACCACATACTAGCGACTTCCAAGCGACCTTTCAGACGAAGTTCAAAATGATGATCGGAACGAACAGATCAGTCGACCAAAATAGTCGCTAGATGTAATCGGCAGCTATCATCCCCGTTCAGAGATGACAGCATTTGGCGCTTCGGTGCGATAGAGAAACGCAGGCTTCCTGATATCGGCGCGCTGGAGATCGCAGCACGGACCGCACCCAAATCCCCCTCCATACGAAACCGCAAGTAACGGAATAGTCTCCGTCTGATGCTATGTGGAGGCCAAATAGGCCGGCTGTTTAGCCCTAAAATAGTCTTCGCACACGAACCAAACACAATTGCTAAAATAATCGCTCTATCCGATCATCTGGAGCCCCCATGCCCCATCTCCACCCCACCCGCCGCCGCCTCCTCCAATCCACCGCCGCCTTCATCACCCTCGCCGCCTCCCCGCTCCGTTTCGCCACCGCAGCCGAAACCGACATCACCGGCCGCCTCGCCCGCTACATGGTGACCGCACGCGAGCGCGCCTTGCCGGCGGAGGTGGTGACCGCGTGCAAGCATCGCATTCTCGATACCTTTGGCGCGATGCTGTCGGGCGCGCGGATGACGCCTGGCGAGATGGCGGTGACATATGTCCGCTCGCTCGGTGGCACCGAGCAGGCGTCGGTGATCGCTGCGAACTTCCGCACCACCACGGTGAACGCGGCGCTGGCGAACGCGATGTGCGCGCATGCGGATGAGACCGACGATTTCGAGCCGGTGACCAAGGCGCATCCGGGCTGTTCGACGGTGCCGGCCGCGCTTGCGATTGCCGAACACGAGGGACGCTCCGGCGAGGAGTTCATTCGCGCCGTCACGCTCGGCTATGATCTGTGTTGTCGGCTGCTGATGGCGCTGGGACCGGATCTGGTGCGCGGCAGCCACCGCAGCGCCGAGGGCACCAGCTCCACCTTCGGCGCGCTCGGCGCGGCCGCATCGCTGGCGCGGCTGGACGAGAAGGGCATGCGGTTTGCGATCTCCTATGCGGCGCAGCAGGTCTCTGGTCTGTGGAGCTGGGTCAAGGACGAGGACCACATCGAGAAGGCGTTCGATTTCGCCGGCATGGGCGCGCGCAACGGCGTCACTGCGGTGGGCATGGTGCAGGCCGGGCTGACCGGCGTGGCCGATGTGCTCGACGGCACCCACAATCTCTTGATCGCGCTGTCGTCAGCGCCGAAGCCGGAGGCGATGCTCGCGGGGCTGGGCGAGCGGTTCTACGTCACTGAAACAGCGATCAAGACCTTCTCCGTCGGTTATCCCATCCAGTCGCCGCTGGACGCGCTGCTGACGCTGCGCAAGCAATACGGCCTCACGCCCGACAACGTAAAAAGCATTCTCGTGAAGCTGCCGACCGATGCCACCGGCATCGTCGGCACCAGCGCCATGGCGGATGTGAATTGCCCGCATCTCGTCGCGCTGGCGCTGGTCAAGGGCGCGGTGTCGTTTGTCGACAGCCACGACCAGGCGTTGATGTCGGATCCCGCCATCCTGGCGCAGCGCGCCAAGGTGACGGTGACCGGCGAAGCCTCGCTGATGGACCCCGCCGCCCCGCGCGGCGCCATTGTCGAGGTGACGTTGAGCGACGGCCGCAAGGTCGATCATGTCACCAAATTCCCGCCCGGCACCAAGGAGAACCCGCTCAGCACCGAGGCGGTGAGCGCCAAGGCCCGCGACCTGATCGCGCCGGTGCTCGGCGCGGAGAAGACGGAGCGGCTGATCGCGCGGATCACTACGCTGGAGACGGTGGGGGATATGCGGGAGTTGAGGGCGTTGTTTACGGTGTGACCCGTCCTTCGCGCTGCGCGCTTCGGAGGGCAGGGCCACTCTGCGCTTCCGCTCGGCAAAGACTCGTTCCCTCCCCCCTTGTGGGGGAGGGTTAGGGAGGGGGGTGGCGGCGGTTCGCAGCGTGACGGATCGAATGCCGTTACATCGCCAACTCAGAATCCAGCATGCCCCCCTCCCCAGCCCTCCCCCACAAGGGGGGAGGGAGCCGCGCGGAATTTCGCGACAATGTCAGCGATTTGAATCGCCCACCCGTTGCATCCGGGTGACTCCGCCCTGAAAACTCGGGCTTTTGCGCGGAGTGAGACGACAGCTTTCGCGGAATTTTGCACAACATCCTCAAAGGCATGCGTTGGTCGCGCGGGGGTTGGTGTGGGAATGGGGTACGGACGGCGAAAAGCGTGGCGGGCGGTGTGGTTGGGCAGCTCGGCACTGGCCGGCTCCTCGTTGCTTGTTCTGGCGCTGGTCCAGCCGGCGCGCGCGGACCAGAGCTGGATCGGGGCCACCTCGGCGGACTGGTTCGACGGGAGCAACTGGAACGGCGGCGCCGCGCCGGCCGCCAAGGACAATGTCACCATCGACACCACGCTTCCCAATGCGACTGAGATCGGCGGCGGCGCCGCCGCGAATGCCCAGGACCTCACGGTCGGCCAGGACGCAACCGGCAAGCTGGCCATCACCGGCGGATCGACCCTCACCCTCTCCGGCCTCACCTATCTCGGCGGCAATCTCGAATCGTCGGGAACGCTGACCATCGACGGCGTGGGCTCGAGCCTGAGCACCGTCAACAATGTCTATGTCGGCTACGGCGGTAACGGCACGCTCGCGCTGAGCAACGGGGCCAACCTGTCGGGCCACTATCTGTTGGTGGGCAACAATCCCGCCTCGGCCGGCTGGCTGACGGTCGACGGCGCGGGCTCGACCATCAATCTGCTCAACGATCTGCATGTCGGCATCAGCGGCACCGGCACGCTCGCCGTCACCAACGGCGGCGTGATCAATTCCTCGCAGCTCATCCTCGGCACCAATGCCGGCGGCGACGGCACGGCCACGGTGGACGGCGCCGGATCACAGATCAACCCCTTCACCTACATTGTCGTCGGCAGCGGCGGCACCGGCACACTGAACATCACCAATGGCGGCCAGGTGAGCGGCGGCTATTTTTACGGCACATCGATCGGCGACCAGAGCGGATCGACCGGCACCGTCACTGTCAGCGGCGCAGGCTCGAAGCTGCAGACCGGACAACTGACCATCGGCAACAACGGCACCGGCACGCTGAACGTCAGCCATGGCGGCCAGGCCAGCGCCGGCATCATCTCACTCGGCAACAACGCCGGCGCCTCCGGCACGCTGGCCATCACCGCCGGCGGCCAGGCCGCGGCCGGCCAGATGTACGTCGGTTACGGAGGCACCGGCACGCTGACCGTGGACGGCGCCGGATCGACACTGGAGGTGGCGAGTTCGCTTGCCGTGGGATACTTTGCAACCGGCACCCTGCGCATCAGCAATGGCGGCCAGGTCCTGGCCGCCACCGCATCGCCCGCCACCATCACGGTCGGTTACGGCGCATCGGGCGCCATTGCGATCGACGGCCCCGGCTCCACCTTCGGCTTTGCGGGCAGCACCCTCTATCTGGGGTATGGCAGCGCCGGCACCATGGCCATCACCAACGGCGGCACCGCGACCATCGGCAACGCGACCCTCGGCACGAACGGCACGCTGACGGTGGACGGGGCCGGATCGTTGTTCACGGCCGATACGCTGACCATGGGCTTCTTCGGCGGCAGCACCAGCACCCTGACCGTCTCGAACGGCGGCACTGTCACCACGGCGAATGCCATCACCGTGGCGGCCGCTGCCGGATCGACCGGCACCCTCGTCATCGGCGCGGCCGAGGGCCAGGCGCCGGCGGCGCCCGGCACCATCAATGCCCCCGGCATCAGCTTCGGCGACGGCACCGGCGCGCTGGTGTTCAACCACACCAGTTCCAACTATGTGTTCGACGTGCCGCTGACCGGCGCCGGCGACGTGCGCGTCGATGCCGGCACCACGGTGATGACCACGACCCAGGGCTACACCGGCTTCACCACCATCAATGGCGGCCAGTTGATCGTCACCGGCGACATCTCGTCGTCAGCCGCGGTGCTGGTGCAGAGCGCCGGCACGCTCGGTGGCACCGGCCGGGTGCCCTTCACCCTGCTCGATACGGGAACGCTGGCCCCGGGCGTCGGCACGGCGACCGGCACGCTCACCATCAACGACCGCGTGATGTTCTGTGCCTGCAGCACCTATGCGGTGAAGGTGTCCGCGAGCGGCAGCGATCTCGTGCAGGTGGTGCCGGGCGGCTTCAGCAACGGCGACGCCTTCCTCGCCGGCACGGTGAAGGTGTCCTCGCCGACGGCGAGCTATCGTTTCGGCACGCCCTATACCATCCTCACCGCAGCGAGCGGCCTCAACGACACCACCTTCGATTCGCTGGTGCTGCCCAGCACCCACATCAGCGGCGCGCTGAGCTACACCGCGACCGACGTGTTGCTGACGCTGACCTCGCAGCTCTCACATATCACCGGCCTCAACCGCAACCAGCAGGCGGTGGCCAATGCGATCGACGCCGGCCTCAATGCCGGCGGATCAACCGGCGGCTTCGGTGGCTTCTTCACCGGCACGCCCGGGAATTTCACCCAGGCCTCCGGCGAAATCGCAACCGGCGCGCAGCAGACCACCTTCAATGCCATGGGCCAGTTCCTCGGCGCCCTGCTCGATCCGCGCAGCGGCGGCGTGGAAACCTCGACACCCGGCGCGCCCGCGTTCGCCGCCGAACCCGGCGCGAACAGCACGACATCGACAGGCCCGGCGCAGAACGCACGCGATGCGCTCGCCATGGTCGGCAAGGCGCCGCCGCGCGATCCGTTCGCCGCTCGCTGGAATGTGTGGGCCTCGGGCTTCGGCGGCGCGCAGACCACCGACGGCAATGCCGCCACCGGCTCCAACACCGCCACCAGCCGGATCGCCGGCGCGGCGGTGGGCGCGGATTATTTTCTGTCGCCGCACACCATCGCCGGCTTCGCGCTCGCCGGCGGCGGCACGAGCTTCAGCGTCGCCAATAATGGCGGCACCGGCCGCAGCGACCTGTTCCAGGCCGGCGCGTTCATCCGCCACACCATCGGCGCGACCTATCTCTCCGGCGCGCTGGCCTATGGCTGGCAGGACGTCACCACCGATCGCACCCTCGGCATCTCCGGCGTCGACCGGCTGCAGGCGCGTTTCAACGCCAGCGCCTGGTCCGGCCGTCTCGAAGGCGGCACCCGCATTGCAACGCCATGGTTCGGACTGACACCATATGCGGCGTTGCAGGCCACCGTGTTCGACCTGCCCGCCTATGCCGAACAGGCGCTGGCGGGCTCCGGCGCACTCGCACTGAGCTACGCAGCGAAGAGCGCCACCGACACCCGCGCCGAACTCGGCCTGCGCGCCGATCGTTCGTGGGCACTCAACGACGCGATCCTTACCCTGCGCGGCCGCGCGGCCTGGGCGCACGATTTCAATCCGGACCGCACCGTGTCCGCCACCTTCCAGTCGCTGCCGGGCTCGTCCTTCGTGGTCAACGGCGCGGCGCAGGCGCAGAACGCGGCACTCACCACCGCGTCGGCGGAAGTGCGCTGGCTCAACGGCTTCTCGCTCGCCGCGAGCTTCGAAGGCGAGTTCTCGGAGATCAGCCGCTCGTACGGTGGCAGAGGTACGGTGCGTTATCAGTGGTGATGCGCCTCGCGTCGCGCCTGCACTCTCCTTTGTCGTTGCCGGGCTTGTCCCGGCAACCCCGATAAGGGACGCAGCGCGCCTCCAAGTCAGGGGCGCACTGCGCCCCTAAGCGGGATCACCGGGACAAGCCCGGTGATGACAATGTGGGTGGGACGCCTGTCATCTCCTCCAGCGGCGCCGGCAACAGCTTCATCTCCTCCGGCGCATCGCGCGGTGGCGTATCGCGGGTAAAATACTCCCAGGCCTTCTCGTGGCCGAAATACACGAAGGGGCCGAGCACGAAGCCGGAGGCCGACAGCAGCACGGCGGTGGCCAGTTCGCCGACCACCACATAGTTGGCGGTGAAGTCGACCGCCGTGGCGATGGTGCGGAATGTGATGGTCTTGGCCAAGGCCCGGCTGAGGGTGAATCCCGCCAAGGTGGTCCGCGGCTCGGCGTCCGATGCCTCGAGCAGCGGCACCTCGTCCGCGGCTTCGGACGAGTCCAGATAATTCCAGGCCGCTTCGTGCGCGAGATAAAACAATGGGCCGGCAACCAGGTTGAAACTCGACAGCCCCGCCGCCGTCGCCAGTTCACCGATCACGATGTAGTTGGTGGTGAAGTCCAGGCTGGTGACGATGATGCGGAAGGTGATGGTCTTGGCGACCGCCTGCCCCAGCGCAAACCGCGGCCGAACAATCGGCAACTGAGCTGACCGAGGCCCGCTGCGCGGCGCACGCCGCGTCGCCGGCTTGCGCCGCAACAGCCCGGGCAGATATTTCGGCGCGAGCACCGCCACGCCGCCGATCAGGACGCCGGGGATCAGCGCCACCTCGATCAGCGCGGCGCCCGCCAGCACCGTCAGCCCCACTGCCACATATTGTTTCATCGCATCATCCTCGATGACTCCGGCGATCCCATCAGTAATTGCGTTGCGTGTAGGAAAGATGTCGCCTGGTGTTTGCTGCAGCGCGCCATTACACCCCGGACACAATTGGCGTGGCAATTGACGGCCCGCCCGGTTCCGACATCTACTGTGACAGCACGCGCGACAGCGCGGCCAAGACGTAAAGAACAAGACACAAAACCATCAGGGAGAGACCATGCGCCAGACGTTCGTCCTCACCGCAGCCATCGTGGCGCTTGCCACCACCGCCTTCGCCGCCGACAAGACCTACGACCCCGGCGCCTCCGACACCGAAATCAAGATCGGCCAGACCATGCCCTACAGCGGGCCGGCGTCCGGTTATGGCACCCAGGGGCGCACCGAGGCGGCCTACTGGAAGATGATCAACGCCAAAGGCGGCATCAACGGCCGCAAGATCACGTTCCTGTCGATGGACGACGGCTACAGCCCGCCCAAGACCGTGGAGCAGACCCGCAAGCTGGTGGAGCAGGATGAGATCCTGGCCGACATCGGCTCGCTCGGCACGCCCACCAACACCGCGATCCAGAAATATCTCAACGGCAAGAAGGTGCCGCACATCCTGATCTCCACTGGTGCTGCGAAGTGGAACGATCCGAAGAATTTCCCGTGGACCACGCCGTTCTATCCGCCCTACGAGCAGGAGGCGCAGATCTACGCCAAGTATGTGCTGAAGGAAYTGCCGGCGGCGAAGATCGCGGTGCTCTACCAGAACGACGATTTCGGCAAGGATTATCTGCGCGGCTTCAAGGAAGGGCTCGGCGACAAGACCGGCCTGATCATCAAGGAATTGAGCTACGAGGTGTCGGAGCCGACCATCGAYTCCCAGATCGTGGCGCTGAAGGCCTCCGGCGCCGATACGCTGCTCACCATCGCCACGCCGAAGTTCGGCGCGCAGTCGATCCGCAAGGTCAGCGATCTCGGMTGGAAGCCCACCCACTTCATCGTYTCGGTGGCAAGCTCGATCGGCGGCGTGCTGGAGCCCGCCGGGCGCGACGCCTCCACCGGCCTGATCACCGCGCTGGCGCTCAAGGTGGTGGGCGATCCCGCCTGGGACAACGACCAGGGCGTCAAGGATTATCTCGCCTTCATGAAGGAGTGGTACCCGGACGGCAACCCGATCGACGGCAGCAACCAGGTCGGCTACGGCTCGGCGCAGTTCACCGCGATCATTTTGAAGAATTGCGGCGACACCCTCACCCGCGAGAACGTGCTGAAGCAGGCCACCAATCTCAAGAACATCTCGCTGCCGCTGTTCCTGCCCGGCATCACGGTGACGGTGACCCCGGACAACTACTCCACCTTCAGCACCTTCCGCCTGGCGAAGTTCGACGGCACCACGTGGAAGTTCTTTGGTGGGAACATCAGCACGGCGGCGACGAATTGAGGGGAGCGAGAGCGGAGAACGGCCGTCCGATTTTTGCAAAGCGTATCATCCCCTCGGCGTCATCGCCCGGCTTGACCGGGCGACCCAGTAGGCAGCACGGCCAGTGGGGAGAACGGTGAGCTGGAAGCGGCAGTCCACTCCTTGCAGGCTCACCTTTCAACCATGCATACCCGGGTTACTGGGTCCTGCGACTCGGCAAAGCCGAGTCGCTGAGGTCGAGCCGGGCGATGACGGCGGAGGGTGGCGAGGCGCCCTCGATTCATGGATCGGCAGGCGACCGTCTGAAAAAAATCGTCAGCGCAGGTTCGCCTGGAAAAACCGGGTAACGTCCGCGTTGAAACGCGCATGAAATGCCGCGCGATCGAAGTCCGGCGGATCGGCGCAGATCTGCGGCGCCGCCGCCGCCACGTGCGGACCGCATGGCGGCAGGAAGTCGTAATGGCCGGCGCCGGGAACGACGTGATAGTCCGGCGGCTGCGGCAACGCGAGGCGCACCGGCTCCTCATACCAGGGGTTCGGCTGGTGGCGATCGTCCGCCCCGCGCCAGAGCTGCACCGGGATGTGCACGTTCGCAAGGCCCGCGCCGGCAAAGGCAAACCCGAAGGCCGGCGCCGCGACAACGACGGCCTTGACCCGCGGATCCGCTATCCAGGCATCGGCGGGCGCGGCGCCGCCGGCGACACGAGGGTCGACGCCCGCCTGCTTCAGGAGGCGGCAGAGATCGTGATCCGGGTTGGCCTCGCAATAGGGACCGATCTTGCCGAGATCCGGCACCCCGCCCGCCGCCACCAGCACGGTGAAACCGCCGTTGGAAAACCCGAACGCGCCGACACGCCGTCCGTCCAGTTGATCATGATGAGGCCATTCGTCCAGCATGAAGGAGACGAGACGCCGAAGCTGCACCGGGCGGCGCCACGGCTTCAGGACCTGGCTCTGGTCGTCATGGGTGTCGCCGGCGTGGCTGAGCGCGGCAACCACGAACCCCGCGTGCGCCAGGGCCAGAGCAGTGTCGTAATGGCCGTCATATCCACCACCGCCGCCGTGCGAGAGCACGACCAGCGGGAGGCCGCGCCCGGCGACGGCCGCACGCGGCGCCACGGTCTGGACGACGTCCCCCAGGCGCTGCGGCATCTCGGCCACGTCTGTCGGATACCAGACGCCGACGGTCAGCGGCGCCTCGGTGCCATTGGCGATCCGGATCTCCTCGAAGCCGACATTGGCGGCGGACGCCGGAGCGGCGAGGAACAAAACGGCGGTGATCACTGCGATAAGTCGCATGACGGTCTTCCCTTTGCGCTGCTCATATCGGATGCGGCGGAGCAAAACCAGAGGCACTCCACGTCAATCGGGCCGGTCGTCACCATTGTTGTAGGCCCGGCGCCGATGGCAACGCTGCCGACCGTTCCGCTGCGCGGTGAGTTGATGCCGTGGCATCACCGTGACACGGCATCACGCACGGCGGCGACGAACTGAGGGGAAGGCTGCGGTAAGAACGCGACGATTGCCTTTCCTTTGTCGTTGCCGGGCTTGTCCTCAGCGACTTCGGCTTTGCCGAAGTCGCGGACACAACCGCGCTTAGGGACGCAGTGCCCTCCTAAGCGAGATCTCTGCGACTTGGCTTCGCCAAGTCGCTGGGGACAAGCCCGGTGATGACAGTGGTTAGCGGGGTGCCCCCTTTGAACCCTCACGCCCTGGCCCCCGACCAATGACAGGACCCGGCCGCGTGGACGGCACCATCGCCCCGGCCAGCCGCGCAGGATTCAACCGATGCCTCTTTCGAACGCCGGACTGCGATACATCGCCGTCATCGTCTGCGCCCTCGCCGCCACGCCGGTTCTCGCCGCGCCGCGCGCGGCCCATGACGACTGCAACTCCAGCAATGCGGACCGCAATATCGCCGGCTGCACGCGCGTGCTCGAAGACACCACCGAGAGCGACAGGGTCCGCGCCATCGCCCATGTCGGCCGCGGCCTGGCGTGGCAGAGCAAGGGCGATCGCGACAAGGCGATGATCGATTTTTCCGCGGCCATCCGGCTTGATCCCGACGACAGCCTCGCCTGGAGCGACCGCGGCGTGCTGTGGCGCGAACTCAACGACCTCGATCGCTCTATCGCCGATTTCACCGAGGCGATCCGCCTCAATGCGCTGCCGCGCTCCGATCTGCCGGGGCTCGGCCGCGTCAATGTCTACGCCAATCGCGGCCTCGCCTGGCAGGCCAAGGGCGACCTCGACCGCGCGCTGGCCGATTTCGATCAGGCGGTGGCGCGCGATCCCCGCGACACCGACGCGGCCAGCTTCCGCGCCCAGGTGCACCTGGCGCGGCACGAGTACGACGCCGCGGTCGCCGACCTCGACACCGTGATCCGCCTCGCGCCGAACCAGACCCGCGCCTGGTACATGCGCGGCGTGATCCGCTATGACCGCTACATGTTCGCCAGCCCGATGATCGAGGCCAGCGACCTCGACGGCGCCATCGCCGATTTCAGCGAAGTGATCCGGCGCGATCCGAACTATGTCAGCGCATATTATGCCCGCGCCATGGCCTTCACCACCAACGGCGACCGCCCCCGCGCCATCGCCGATCTCACCGAACTGATCCGCCGCGATCCGCAGAACGTCACCGCCTACTACGCCCGCGCAGTGGCCTTCAACGCCGGCGGCGACAACCCCCACGCCATCGCCGACCTCACCGCGGCGGCGCGGATCAACCCCTTCAACCACGACGTCATCACCGCGCTGAAGAAGCTCAAGCCGGACTACAAGGAGACGGGGAATCCGTTTAGCAGCCTGATCGATGCGCCTGCCGCGCCGAGCCGCGAAGCGCGGAAAAAGTAGCCCCTTGGCGCTTCCGACATAATATGAGTTGTCGGCACAGCGGAGCATGTAGACGAAGAGAGTCACGGGCTGTCGTCCTTCGAGGCGCGCAAGAGCGCGCACCTCCAGCGACAAAGGCGAAGCCTTTGCGCGGGGATGACGATCACGAGGGAAAGATCAAGCTGGACCGGGACGAGATATGGTAGCTCACCTTCACGTAATCCGTCATCCTGAGGTGGCCGTGCTCTTGCACGGCCCTCGAAGGACGACGGCCCGCACCTCGGCCGTGCATCCTTCGAGGCTCGCCCAGCGGTGCAAGTGCGCCGCAGGACTCGCACCTCAGGATGACGGGTATCAGTTGACCCTGCGCAGCCTAACCAGATGTATGAATACGACAGCCGCAAAAACGGGGCGAGGTGACACGCGACACGTTCCCACACCTTACGCAAAAATGCGGATCTTGTGTTCGGCCACCTCATCTAGGTTGATCCGGCATCACCCTGTCGGAGATTCGCATGCGCGCTCTCCCTGTCATCACGACCGCGATCTGCCTCATCGCCTGCGGCCACGCCGTCGCGCAGACGCCGACCGCGCCGGCGCAGGCCTCCGCGGCCGGTTTCAGCACGCTCGTGTTTGACGACGAATTCCTGGTGGACTCCTTCACCGCCGCCGCGGCCACGCGGGTGTGGTGGGACACCTTCTGGTTCTTTCCCCCGCCGGTCGGCACAGCGGTGCTGCTGCCCGCCGAAAACGCAGTGCGGCTGACCGAGCCGGGCACCTCGCCCTACACCCATCTGGTCAATCACCCGGTGAACACCGCGCCCTACGGCCCCGACTACATCTTCGGCTATTTCGAAGCGCGGATGCGGTTTTCCGCCGGCCCCGGCGGCGACGTCAAGAACAGCTGGGGCGCGTTCTGGCTGTTCTCCAAGGCCGCCATCGAGAACAGGGTGACGGATCCCAACGGCAACAAGGCCTGGTGCGAACTCGACGTCGCCGAGATGTTCGGCCACGGCCTGCTCAACACCACCATCCACTCCTGGTACCAGCCGAACGGCGGCACGCCGCAGGACACCTACAACCCCGTCCATCTCAGTCTCGTGCCCAACGATCCGCTCGACGGCAACTGGCACACCTTCGGCGTGCTCTGGCAGTACGGCGTCGTCACCTGGTACATGGACGACGTGCAGGTGACGAGCTACGCCCACAGCTACGACGTCTGCAACACCCAGCCGATGACCCCGGTGCTCTCGGTGCAAACCCTGACCAACGATATCCAGATCGCCGATGTGGACTGGGTCAGGGTGTGGAAGTAGGCGGCGCTACGCCAGGATCGTCCGAGAGAGGCAATGCGCCTCGTCTCAGCGTCTATTCGCCGCCATCTCCCCCTGCACCATCGTCGCCCGCAGCACGTACCGCAGCGGGCCCGGCGTCATGGCGTCGAACGGCCAGCAGGTCGACAGCACCAGGTGATAACCGTCGGCGAGTGGATCGATGCCGGTGGCGTCGAAGCGCACCACGGCGGTGGCGTCGGCGCGATAGTGGAAGGTGCGGCCGTCGGCGCGGGTGACGACGATGTCGTCGCCAACAGCGACATCCCTGAGGAATGCGAAATGGGTGTCGCGATGCGCGGCATAGACGGCGACGCCGCGCTCGCCGGCATCGGGCGTCAACTCGACATGGCCGGGGCCGAACGCCAGCGCCTGGCCGCTGCTGCCGGCGAGCACGATGGCGGACGCGCCGATCCGCGCCACATCGATGCGCGCCACCGGCCAGGTGTCGGCCCACGCCCACGGCTTCACGGGTTGTCCCGTCGCGATCTCCGCCGCAAACGCCCGCCGCAGCAGCACCTGCGCCAGCAGCGCCTTGGCGTGGATCCAGAGGCCGCTGCCGAGCAATGCGAGGCCGGCGATGGCGAGGAGGAGGATGAGGCCGCGGCGCATGGGGGTGGTGCTTCCTGATGTCATCGTGTTCACGGCGCCTGCTCCACTCTCTCCCGTCATCGCCCGGCTTGACCGGGCGACCCAGTAACCCCGGTATCCATGGTTGATGAATGAGCCTGCACCGGACTGCCGCTTTTGATTCAGCGTTCCACTCACAGGCCGCGTTGCCTACTGGGTCGCCCGGTCAAGCCGGGCGATGACGCTGAGAGTGCTGAAACGCATCGGCTAATCCATCTCGTCATCGCCCCCCACAACATCTTTCATCAAACCCTCGCGCGCGCGGCTGGGGCGGGCCGCGCGCGCGGTGAAGGAAGTGGGGACGGCTTCCTTCATCCGGCGTCAGCGGGTGGACTGGCGCCGGTTGAGCATCAGCAGGGTCAGGCTCAGCATCAGCAGCACCGAGCCCGCGATCATCTGCAATTCAGAGTCGGTCGCGGTCTGCGGCAACTGCACCGCCGTCGGCGCGGGGGCAACAACCGGCTTCGGGGTTGCGTCGGCGAGCTGCACATGGCCGGCATCGGTGCGGCGTTCCTCGGTGGGGTTGCTCGGCGGCACGACCTGCTGCGGGCGATCGCCGAACAGCTTGGCGTAGTCCCAGCCGGCCGGCAGGTTGATCGGCAGCGCGCTCAGTTTCAGCGGCTCACCGTCCGGACGGCTCGGGGTCTGGTCGACCGCGACCAGGCTGGTGAGCCGCGAGACGAGCTGGTGCTCGAGCGCCAGCGACAGGATGGCCATATCAGCGTCCTCCGGTTTGATCTGCCGCATGGTGCGGGCGATCTCGGCGTCGGCGATCTTGCGCCGCGCCCACAGTTTCGACAGGCCCTTGCCTTGCGCAGCGCCGGCCAGCGGCAGCGTCACGCTCCACGGACGGTCGCCGATGCGGCCCTTGATGGCGACGGTGCCGATCAGGCGATCGAGCCGCGCCGCCAGCACCAGCGGTTCGCCGCGATAGATATCCGGCAGCGCCGCCGGCGTGATGTCGGCATTGGCATCGGAGAACGTCGCGGTGAGACCGGTGACGGCGGGGTTTTCCAGTTTGGCGAACAGGCCGCGCATGCGCTCCTCCACCTGCTCGACCGAACCGATGTGGGTAAAGGTGCCGCGGCCGAGTTCGGCGGCGCGGGTCATCAGGTAGGTGTTCGGCGCCGATCCGATGCCGACCATGAAGATGCGCGAGCGTCCGCGCATCTGGGTGATGGTGTCGAACAGCTGCTGCTCGTTGCCGATGGCGCCGTCGGTCAGGAACACCACCTGGCGGAGATAACTCGCGTCACTGGTGTTGCGATCGGTGAGCGCCGCCTGCATCGCCGGCACCATCTCGGTGCCACCGGCGGCCTGCAGCCGGTCGACGAACGCCTTGGCCTGGCTGACGTGGTCGCCGTCCGCCGGCACGGCAGAGTGAAACAGCACGTCCATGGTGTGATCGAAGCGGATCACATTGAAGCGGTCGCCGCTTTGCAGCCGGCCCAGCGCATAGATGAGGCTCGCCTTCGCCTGCACGATCGAGGTGCCGCCCATCGAGCCGGAATTATCGATGACAAACACCACCTCGCGCGGCAGCGGCTTCTGCTCGGATTGCTCCACGCTCGGCGGGGTGACGAACGCGAGGAGATAATCGGCGGTGCCGACATGTTCGCGGAACAGGCCGACCGACGGTGCTTTCGCCGCAGCCGGTTTCCAGGTGAGTTCGAAATCGCGATCCGCCGGCACCGCGCCGTCCGCCAGCGTGATGACACGGGTGGCCTCGTCGGGCGTGTCGATCTTCACGGCGTGAAAATGGCTCTTGACCTCGCCGAGCGGAAAGCCGGCCTGCAGGCGCACCGTGATGGTGGTGGGATTGATCGGCGCATGGGTCGCGGGATCCAGCACCTCCGGCGAGATGCGCTCACGGTCCGGCACCGGATCGCTGACGCTCTGGCCCCAGCCGCCGCCATCGGCGCGCAGATCGACGCTCTGCACCAGCGGCGCGGGATTGTAGCGCGGCGCGATCACCATCGGCACACGCAGCGAGAACTCGTCGCCGGATTGTGCGACCTTCTCCTGGTATTCGACCTGCACCAGCACGGTTTCGCCGGGGCCGATATTGGCCACCGAATTGGTGAACAGGTTCGGCCGCTCCTGCTCCACCAGCGCCGCCTTCTGGCCGTCGGCCTTGGCGCGCTCGTAGATCACCCGCGCCTTGGCGCGCTCCTTGATGTCGCCGATGATGATGCGGTCGCCGACCAGCATCTTCAGCGTGTCGACGGCGCTGTCATCAGGCAGCGGATAGGCATAGACCGCCTCGACGAAATTCTTGGTCGGGTTCCTGAACACCTGGGTGACGCGGGCGCGGATGGTCGGCCCGGACACCACGAGGTCGACATCGATGCCGAGCCGCGTCGCTTCGGTGTAGCTGTCGCCGTCGCCCTTGAGCAGCAGCGAGCCGGCGCGGACATCGCCGGGCTTCATCGCCACCGGCGTCGGGGTATCCGCAGATCGTCCGGGCTGCACGTTGAGAAAGAACGCCGCGCAGCCGAACAGGAGTGCGGCAAGGCCGCGTCCGCGGCGACGCCAGGACGGCTCCGACGAATGGGCGGAAGTGGGTTGATATCCGGAGTGGACAGGTTGGCAGGCGGTCATGGTGAGCTTCCCGAGATCAGAGATTGATCGCTCCCTGTTGTCCAATGACCGCGCCGTGCTCGCGAGCGTGATGATCCGGAGAGTTCCGCCACGACCCGTGAGGATGCGCACCGGCGGCGGCGCAGGCGTCCGGATTTTTGGCTGAAATGTGCGGGTTTGTGATGAATTGTACGTCTGTTAGGATCGCAGCCGGATTCGAAGGGAGAGATGATGGCGGCATCCGACAAGGAGCTTTCGGCCCAGCAAAGCCGCGACGTGGCCGCGACCATCCGCGAGGAACTGGCGCGCCGCCATATCTCCCGCCAGCATCTCGCCGAGCAGGCCAAGATCAGCCTCTCCACCCTGGAAAAGGCGCTGGGCGGCCACCGCCCGTTTACACTCGCCACCACCGTGCGGCTGGAACAGGCGCTGGGGCTGTCGCTGCGGCAGGCCAAAAGCGGTGAGACAAACGGGGCGCCGGTTGCCGCACCGTCCAACGGCGACGTCGCCCCCGACAGCCTCGGCGCCTATTCGCGCCGTTCGGTCGACTGGATCGAGGACCGCTATGTGACCATCCGCCCCTCGTTCGGCGACAAGGAGGCGATCTACGCCTATCTCACGGAGATCGCCTGGGACACCAGCACATCATGCCTCGCCTTCCGCGAGGGCGAACGGCTCGACGCGGCGTTCACGCAGTACGGCGAGGTCGCGGTGCCCAATCAATCCGGCCACGTCTATCTCGTCACCAACCGCCACGGCCAGCATCGCCTGATCACGGTGTCGCGCCCGATCTATGGCGAGATGTACGGCATCATCACCACACTGCTTGCCGGCCGCGGCTCGCTGCTGACGCCGATCGCGGCACCTATCGTGTTCGTGCCGATGAAAGCCATTCCCAACCCGACCTTCGGCCGCATCGCCCCCGCCGACGCCAACCACGCGCTGTATCGCAAGTATTTGCAACGCATCGCCGAGGAGCCGTTCGCGCTGTTCATGCAGGGGTGAGAGGACTCGTTCCCTCCCCCCTTGTGGGGGAGGGTTAGGGAGGGGGGTAATGGCAAATCCGCAGCCTGACAGATCGGACGCCGTTACATCACCATCTCAGAATTCGGCCAGCCCCCCTCCCCAGCCCTCCCCCACAAGGGGGGAGGGAGCCGAGACATCACCGTTGTGCGTAACGAAACGCATCATCCCTTCGGCCACACCTTGTCAAGAAACCCCAGCACCACCGCATTGAACACCGCCGGACGCTGCAGCGGCGCGAAGTGGGTGACGCCTTGCAGCAGGATCAGTTCCGCGCCGGGAATGCTGCGGGCGAGATACTGCGCATGCTCAAGCCTGATGAACTCGTCGTCCGCGCCCTGCACGATGGTTACGGGCACGCGGATCTCGCCGAGCTCGCGCGCCGTGGTGTTCGGCTGCGTGGCCATCATCAACCCGACGGCATCGGCAAACGCCTTGAACTGGTCCGGCGTGGCGGAGAGTTCGGCATAGTCCCTGGCATGCCGGGCGAGACAGCGCTCAATGATGGGACTCATCACGAACGGCTTGGTGCCGCCGGGATCCATGTTGCAGGCGAAGAAGAACACGCCGGCGATCCGCGCCGGGACCTGCATGGCGAGAATGAGTGCGATGCAGGCGCCGTCGCTCCAGCCCACCACCGCGGCCTTGTCGAGCTGCAGCGCGTCCATCACCGCCAGCACATCGGAGGCCATCAGCTCGTATCGGAAGGGACGGTCGTCGCGCGTGCTGCGACCATGGCCGCGGCTGTCGATCAGCACCACGCGGCGGCCGGCGGCCACCAAAGCGGGCACCTGAAACCCCCAATTGCCGCTGTGGCCGAGGCCGCCATGCAGCAGGATCACCGGCGGTCCGGCGCCATAGGTCGCGTACCAGATCCGCGCGCCATCATGGAGCACATGGCCGTGCTCGTTCGCGACCGGCAGCGGAGCGGCGCCATGGGCGGCGAAATTCAGGAGATCGTCGTCGTGCAGGTCCATCTTCACCGGGTTCTCAGAGGAGATCGATGCCGGGCCGGCGCATCACGCCAGCGCACGCAGGCCGGCGCGCAACATCGAGCCGTCGGTCTGCGGGGCAAGCTGCGCGTCGATCTGCCGATGGATCAGCCGCCAGATCGGCACGGCGGCTTCCAGCAGCGACCGCCCCGCCTGCGTCAGCGTCACGAGCCGGCCGCGCCGGTCGGCCGGATCGACCGCGGTCGACACCAGCCCGCGGCGCTCCAGCGGCTTCAGGTTGGCGGTCAAAGTGGTGCGATCCATCACCAGCAGCGCGGCGACCGCGCCGATCGACGGCGGGCTCTCGCGGTTGAGGGCGTTGAGCAGCGAAAACTGSCCGCTGGTCARACCRAGCGGCCGCAGCGCCTCGTCGAACCGCCGCGCCAGCGCCCGCGCCGCCCGCTGCGCCGCGAGGCACAGGCAGTGGTCGCGGACATGCAGCGTGGTCGCATAGGACGCCTCAGACGACATGGCTGTCGAAGACATGGCTTCAGACGACATGACTTCAGAAGACGCGGCTTTGGAAGACGTCGTTTTAGAAGACGCGGCTTTAGACATGGCTTTGGCGTTTGACATGCCCGTTTATGTTGATATCAACCTATCATGTCAAGACCGCGCGAGGACCCATCCCTGCGTGCACAGGTCCCGGCGGCGGAGGTCGGTCCCCATGAGGTTGCATTATGGCTGGGTGATCGTCGCCGTCGGCGCGCTGATGACCTGCGTCGGCATCGGCGCGATGTTTTCGCTGGCGGTGTTCCTGCAGCCGATCTCGGCCGACACCGGCTGGAGCCGCGCCGGGATCTCCAGCGCCATGACCCTGGATTTCCTGGCCATGGGCGTCGCCGCGTTCGGCTGGGGCGCGCTGAGTGATCGCATCGGCACCCGCACCGTGGTGCTGATTGGCGCCGTGCTGCTGGGGCTTGGCCTCGTGCTCGCCAGCCGCGCCACCAGCCTCATCCAGTTCCAATTGACCTACGGTATCCTGGTAGGCATCGCCGCAGGCAGTTTCGTCGCCCCGATGATCGCGGCCACCACCACCTGGTTCGAGACCCACCGCAGCCTCGCCGTCTCGCTGGTGTCCGCCGGCCTCGGCGTCGCGCCGATGACCATCTCGCCGTTCGCGAGCTGGCTGGTCTCGATCTCCGACTGGCGCACCGCGCAGATGACCATCGGTTTCGTCGCCTGGGTGCTGCTGATCCCGGCGTCGCTGCTGGTGCGTCGGCCGCCCGCCGCGGCCGCGACGACGGCCGGCGTTGCCACCGACGCCCCGGCCATGAGCCTGGTGCAGGCGTTGAGTTCGCCGCAGTTCCTGGTGCTCGGCCTCACCTTCTTCGCCTGCTGCGCGGCGCATTCCGGGCCGATCTTCCACACCGTGAGCTACGCCATGGTCTGCGGCCTGCCGGCGATGGCCGCGGTCACCATCTACAGCGTCGAGGGCCTCGCCGGACTGGGCGGACGGCTGCTGTTCGGCGTTCTCGCCGACCGCCTCGGCGTCAAGCCGGTGCTGGTGGCGGGACTGCTGGTGCAGGCGCTGGCGGCCGGCAGCTATCTGTTTGTCGCCCGCCTCGAGGGGTTCTATTCGGTCGCCGTGGTGTTCGGCCTCGCCTATGGCGGCGTGATGCCGCTCTACGCGGTGCTGGCGCGGGAGTATTTCGGGCCACACATCATGGGCGCGATCTTCGGCGCAGCCGCCATGCTCTCCAGTCTCGGCATGGCGCTGGGGCCGCTGGTCGGCGGCTGGATCTTCGACAGCCTCAACAGCTACAGCTGGCTCTATATCAGCTCGTTCGCCGTTGGGCTGGGAGCCGCGGCCATCGCGCTCGCCTTCCCGCCGCTGCCCTCGGCCCGCGGCGTGCCGCAGCCGGCGTAGACGCTATACTCCCGGCGATTCGCCGCCGCCGAGAGAGCCATGAACGAAACGCTGATCGCCGCCTGCCAGATGTTCCTGGTTCCCGCCACGCTGCTGTTCGCCGCGCAAGGGGTCGCTAATACGCGCGGGCTGAAGTTTCTGGTGTGCCTGATGGGCGTCGCCACCACCGGGCTGTGGCTCTATCGGGTGTGGTTCTGGACCGGACTGTCGGTGATGGACCGGCGGGTCGCGCTGGGTCTCGCCGGGCTCTATGCGCTGGCCTGGGTGTTCACGCTGCTGGTGCAGGTGAAGAACCTGGTCGCGCCCGGCTACGACCGGCGCTAACTCAGGCGTTCACCCCCAAGGGCGCCGCGCCCGCCCTGTCACGCACGCCAACAGCAGCGCACCAGGCGACAGCCATTCAAGCGGGATTTGGAGAGGTCAGGTGCGGCGCTGACCGGCCGCGTGCTGGAACGAGTCATAGGCATGGGCGAGGAAAATGCCTGCGCTCAACAGGCCACAACACATGGCAACGATCTGCAGCATCACAACAGTCCTTAAGGCCCCAGCCTTCCAACGTATCACCACGTAACGGCACGGGGCCCCGCACAGTCAACGAGAGTCATTTCGCTGCCAGTGCATTCCATCTTCAGTGTCGCATTCCTGCAACGAACCGCGTGCAATTGCGCCGATCACGCGGCAGGAATCGGCCGCAAAGCCGGCGCGGCCGCCGAGCGCAATCCCATTGCGGACACGCTTAGCGTTAACGCTTTTCGTAACCCGCGCGATTTGAAACCGCGTCGCAAGCGAGCCGCAACCGAGTCGAAAGCACGCCGGGCGGCTCAGTCGCAGGCCGCGCGGTTCGGCCAGAATCACATCGGGGACTGGACCATTGACCGCAAGCTGCTCACCCCGATCCGGCCCTCGCCAACGCCGTGAGCGGGGGCGCCGGTAAGGTTGACTGGTGAGGTTAAAACCCAAGATTGGTCGGATCGAAGCCCCGGTCCGGATGTCGATTTCCGCAGGCCTGCTAACGCTGGACGGGTTCCGCGCCGTTGCCGGTGACCCCAGAACTCCCCGGCGGCGATCACGCGGGACAGGGGCCGCCGATCCTGTTGCGTACGGCGGCCCCACCCCCACTCCTCCGAGACCGTCACAGGCTCAACCGAGATTGGGTACGGCCGATCGGATCAGCGCTTGCCTCGCGCAGACCCCGGCGGCTTTTTGGCCGGCGCGCCGGTGAAGCCGCGCTCACGCGCCCAGACGATGGTGGCGGCACGGCTGTGCACATCGGCCTTGTTGTAGATCCGCGCCACGTGATTGCGCACGGTGTTGCGCGTCAGCCCGAGCTTTTTCACGATCTCGGCGTCGCTTTGGCCCTGGCAGATCAGGCCAAGGATCTCCAGCTCGCGCGGGGTCAATTCTGAAAGCCCGGCCGCCGGTGTCTTGGCCCGCCCTGTATGGCGCAGATTCGCCATCTTCTCGATCACGGTGCGGCTGAACCAGGACGTGTCCTGCATCACCGTCTCGATGGCGGCGATCAGTTCCACCTCGGAGCGCTTGCGCTCGGTGATGTCCTGGATGACGGTGAGGACACATTCCTTGCCATGGATGGTCACGGTTTCCGCCGACAGCAGGCAATCCAGCACCTCGTCGCGCTTGGTGCGCAGCTGCGCCTCGACATTGCGGAAGCTGCCGCTCTTCTCCACCTCGCGCTCGAACTGGCGGCGCGAATCGGCACCGACCCAGATCGGGAGCTCGCGGCTGGCGCGGCCGACCGTCTCCTCCTGGCTGTAGCCGAGCACGGCGACGAAGCTGTCATTGACGTCGAGCAGGCGCAAATCCTCCCGCGCCGAGAGAATGGTCGGAACCGGCGTCAGGCGGAACGAGCGGGCGAACCGCTCCTCGCTCTGGCGCAGCGCTTCCTCGGCCTTCTTGCGCGGCTCCAGATCCATGAAGGTGAAGAGCATGCAGTTCTCTTCGCCCAGCTCGATCGGCTGGCCCGCGACGATCACAAATTTGGACCCGCCACCGGGAAGCCCCAGTGTCGCCTCGGTCTGCGGGATGGTGTTGCCCTCGCGCAGGCTGGCGATAGCACTGTCGCGGTTCGCCGCGTTTTCCAGCACATCGACCTCATAGGCGGAACGACCGATCACGTCGTCCCTCGCATAACCGGTCATTTCCAGAAAACCCTGATTGACCTTGACGTAACGCAAATCCGCCAGCCTGCAGATCACGGCCGGCGCAGGATTGGCGTTGAATGTCCGCTCGAAACGTTCTTCCGCAGTGAACCGCTCGGTCATGTCCTCGATGACGAGTGCATAGGATTCCACATCACCCCTGGCATCGGTCAGTGCAAGGCCGCGCAGTTGATGGAAACTACGCCAGTCGTCGCCCTCCTCCGCCGCCGCCCGCCTGACTTCCACGACCACGTCCCGAAACGTGTCGCCAGAAAGCAGCCGGTCGATCGGATACTGGCCATCGATCAAAGCATGATTGTTGCGGTACTTGAGAGCGAAGCGCTGACGATAACCGTCCGCGGTCATACCGAGATCCGCAAGTTCGGATACGTCGTGCAGCGCCAGCGCCCGATCATTGGCCCAGACGATGCCCTCCACCGGGTCGATCAGCAGGATGCCCTCGCCGAGGCCCGAGATGATCTCCTGCAGCTGCCGCCGGTCGACCTGCTGTCGCAAGGCTGCTTCGTCGGGGACCTCTGTCGACATGCCGGCTCCGGGAAGAAATGAGATGTCACACAACAGGAAACCGGCCGCGGCGGCAATCCGGAAAACACCATGGCCAGCCGCGTCGAGTCACGCAGCCGGACCATCGCGCTTTGCCGGGGAGCATCCCCGGCAAAGCCGACGCTTGAAAATCGCTTCAGATCACGACTTCCATTTCCCGTCGTACTTGAAGGCCGGCGCAGCTTTCAGCTGTTCGGCGGTTGCGTTCATTTTGGCATGCCACTTCTTGGCCGTGGCGTCATAGCTGACGTTGAGCGCGGAAGGCTCGACCACGACATAATGTTCACCCATGCCGAGAAAGCCGCCGACTGACACGATGACCCCCTGCACGCTCTTGTCCGCGGCAAGCACGAGATCCTTGATCTCACCCACGCTCTGATCACCGGCATTGGTGACGGTCAGGCCGATCAGGTTCGAGGTGAGTGCGCTGGAATCGGTCACCGACACGAATCGCGGTGCGGTGGCCGGCGTCGTGGTCTCGGCAAGCGCCGGGACGGCGGTCGCGCACAGGATCAGCGCGCCAATGAATGCATTACGCATGAAGGTCTCCTTGAATGGTCTGAATTCTTGAGAAAAGAAATGTCGAACCACGGCACGCTGTGCAAAACGCGCCGCGGTCTGCGACCTACTTCTTGAGGGCGTCGCGCGCGGCATCCTTGGCGCCGCCGACAGTATTCTGAATCTGGCCCGCGGCCTTCTCGGCCTTGCCTTCGGCCTCGGTCTTGGCATCGCCGGTCACCTTGCCGACGGTTTCCTTGATGGTGCCCTTGACCTGCTTGGCGACGCCTTCGATGCGATCCTTATCCATGATCAGTCTCCAGAGTTGATGCTTCCAGAATGAAGCGGGTTGTCCGGTGGGGCCGACAAGGTGTGCGCCATGCCGTTCCGGTGCTCTGAAGATGAGGAGAAGCCAAGGGCGCCAACAGATGCGGATGGATCAGCTCGATCTGATGCAGTTGCATCAGAAGAAAAGAAAAAGAGGAGAGTCTGGCGTCAGCCTGCGCCTACATCGCGCCGCGCAGCCGGCAGGAGGTGGAGCAGGTCAAGGTGTTGCCGTTCTCGCAGACCTTGCAGGCCCTGACGCACTGATCGAACTCGCGCGGACGAGGGCTGCCAGTCGCCCCGGTGGTGCATTGCTTGACCGCGTCGCTGGTTTCGGTCTCGCTGTCGCAGGCTGCGAGCCCGAAGGCCAGCACCACCATCAGCATAGCCAGCCAGCGCATCGTCCCTCCGAACAGGATGGCGCCCCGGGCGATGCACCGGCAGATCCGGGCATCACGCGACGAAGCAGCCAGAAACCGAACCTCGGGCCGCCGAGTGGGCTTTTCTGTGACATTGGAGGCAAAAAGTGGTTCGCAAGCCGTAAAAAGCAGCTTTCTGATTGTAGCAAAGTCCTGATTAAATGCCGGGCGAACGGCGGGGGCGCCGGGTCCCCGCATTCTCCGGGCTTGAACGCGAGTCAAAAACAGGTATCTCACGCCTCGGATCGCGCTAACATGATCCGAAGACCAGCCATGGTCCAAAGCAAGAAAATTCCACAGTCAGACGAGTTCGATATGAAAAAGCACGATGTTGAGGTGTTCCGCCAGGCCGTCGCGTTGGCCGCCACGGGTGACCACCCCGACTGGAAAAGCGTCCAGGCGAAACTCGTGGAAAAAGGCTTTCGCCGGGCGCCGGATCTGCTCGACGGCCACAAGATCCGCGCCATCATCGATGCCCAGTGCAACATCGGCCGCGCCCCCGGGAAGGGCGACAAGAAAACCGACAAGAAGCACTGAGACGCACACCGTCGCGAGGGGCCTCGATAGTTTTTCGGGACGATCGACATCGAGGTCCATCGCGCGCTGGTAGACCAGCATTCGGCAGCGGATTGTTCGGCACCAGGCCATCGTCGGCGAACATGCAGGGCGTCGGTATGACCTTCAGTGAAAGAGCCGTGGCGATGAGTTATCGCGACGCCGATCGCGTCCCTCGGAGCTGCCCATGCGACCGATAACCACACTCCTCATTGCCGTTGTCGTGCTGCTGAGCGCCTTGGTCATCTCCCTTCACGGCCAACAACTGGCGCCTGGCAACCTGCAGATTGTCGGCTACCTCGTCGGCCTGATCAATGCGGCGGTCGCCATCACCGCGATGCCGAACCTGGCGTGGGCAGTCTATCTCGTCGTCAGCCTTGCCTGCCTGGGCCTGATCGGCGAGCCCACACCGATCACCGCCATCTGGACGCTCGGCGCTAGGCTGTCCGATCAACTGTTCCCGTGACCGTTCCACGCGGCTACTTAATCGATCGGCACCAGGTACGCGATCGGCAGATGCGGGGTGACGCGGCTGCGCAGTGACTGCTGCAGTTCATCGGCAATGTCGCCCTCGGCGGGTCCGATGCGCAGCTTCGATAGGCCGTTCCAGAGCGGGCGGCCGTTCGATGTCAGCCGCCGCAGATCGCCAAGCAGCCAGCGTTCGCTGGTCAATTCACGCGCCTCGCGCGCCGAATGCGCCTCGAAGGCCAGGATCGGCTTGCGATCGATTTCAAGCACAAACAGTTTGAGCGCTGGCACAAACCGTACCGCACGTTTCAGAGCCGGAGATTTGACGTCATCGGTCCGCATGCGAGGGACAATCTATTTCGGCGGCTGAAGTTCCCTGCTGTCCAGCCGATCGATCGCCAACGCTAAAGTCGAACCGCGCATCACACGCTCGTCCGACCAACTAAATCATTGATTTTATTTAAATTAACTCGCATTAAAGAGATAGGCGCCTCACGGCGCGAGATACTGCAGCAGCCTCGGATCGTCGCGCACCTCCTGCGCCGGTCCGGCGAGTGCCACCCGGCCGCGATCCAGCACATAGGCGCGGCTGGCGACGCGAAGCGCAAGATCGAGATGCTGCTCGACGATCACGACCGCGATGTTTTTCGCAAGGTCGATCAGCCGCTCGGTGATTTCCTCGATCACGCCGATCCACACGCCCTCCGTCGGCTCGTCCAGCAGCAGCACCTTCGGATCCGACAGCAGCGCACGTGCAATCGCCAGCATCTTGCGCTCGCCACCCGAGAGCGTGCCCGCCGCCTGGTTCAGGCGTTGGCCGAGCTTTGGGAAGATCGTCAGCACGCGGTCGAGCGCGCCGCCGTCGCGGTTGGTCAGCAGGCCGACCGCAAGGTTGTCGCGCACCGACAGCCGCGCGAACACCGCATGCTCCTGCGGCACATATCCGACGCCCATGCGAACGCGCTGCTCGGTCGGCAACCGCCCGAGGTCGCGAGCATCGAGATTCACCGCGCCGCTACGCAGCGGCAGCTCGCCGACGATCGCCTTCATCAGCGTGGTCTTGCCGGCGCCGTTGCGGCCGAGAATGGCGACGCCGCCGCGCCAGGGCACGCTCATCGACACGCCGAACAGCACCTGGCTGCGGCCATAACCGGCGTCGAGATCTTGCACATCAAGGAATTTATCGTCAGGCACGGCGCAGATAAACCTCCTGGACCTTGTGGCTGGACTGGATCGCCTGCACGGTGCCGGTGTCGAGCACGCTGCCCTGATCGAGCACGGTGAGCCGGTCGCAGATATCGTGGATGAAGTCCAGATCGTGCTCGACGATCACCAGCGAGCAGCGCTGCTTGATCGGTTGCAGCAGTTCACCGGTGACGCGGCGCTCCTCCAGGCTCATGCCGCCGGTGGGTTCATCCAGCAGCAGCAGCTTCGGCTCCGCCGCCAGCGCCATGGCGATCTCGAGCCATTGCTGCTGGCCGTGCGACAGCGCCGAGGCCGGATCGTCGGCACGCTCGGCGAGACGGAACTGTTCAAGCATCGCCATCACCCGGTCGTGCAGTGCGCCACGGGTGCGCGAGACTATCAAGCCGACCAGCGAGGTCTTCGCCTGCAGCGCCAGCAGGATGTTGTCGTACAGGGTCAGCGCCGGCAGCACGCTGGTGATCTGGAATTTCAGGCTCATGCCGGCACGGGCGCGCTCCGACGGAACCGTGGCCGTGATGTCGACACCGGCGAAGCTGATGCGGCCCCTGGTCGGCACCTCGGCGCCGGCCACGCACTTCATCAATGTGCTCTTGCCGGAGCCGTTCGGCCCGATCAGGCCGTGGAATTCGTTCTCGGCCACGGTGAGGGCGGCGCCGTTCAACGCCGTGAGCTTGCCGAAGGTCTTGACGATGCCGGAGGCCTCAAGCAGCGCCATCGCGCCCTCCCCGGCGTGATGCGGCAGCTGAGCGGCCAAAGCGGCCCACTCTTTCGCGCTTGCTCACAACCAGGCTGATCAACCCGGCGGGACGGAACATGATCACCAGCAACAGCAACACGCCGAGAATGATCGGCCAGATATCCTGATAGTTGTTGGAAAGCCAGAAGCTCAGCGCCTCGATCACCACGGTGCCGATCACGGCGCCGATCAGCGTGCCCGCGCCGCCGAACAGCACATAGAGCACGACCTGGGTCGACATCACCACGCCGAGCATGTTGGGCCACACGAAGCCTTCGTGAAACGCGTAGAGACTGCCTGCGAGACCGGCGATGGCGCCGCTGAGCGAAAAGACGATGGCCTTGAGATGCTGCACCCGGTAGCCGAAGAAGGTGATGCGCTGTTCGTTCTCACGCAGCCCGGCCAGCGCGAGGCCGAATTGCGAGCGCACCAGGAAGCGGCAGCCGAGATAGACCGCGAGCAGAAGGCCGAGCGCGAGATAGTAGAACACCGGCCCTTCGGTGAGATCGTAGGATCCGACCGTCATCGGCGGGATCGATGGAATACCGTTCTGCCCGCCGAGATAATACCAGCCGCGCGCCAGGCGGTCGGCGGCGTAGGCGCCGGTCAACGTTCCCAGCGAGACAAAAATCACACTGGTGGGCCGCCGCCCAAGCAGCAGGAAGCCACCGAGCAACAGCGCGCCGGCAAGCCCGATCAGCACACCGGCCGGCAGCACCACCAACAGCGACGCGATGCCGAGATCACGCGCGATCAGCGCCACGCCATAGCCGGACGCACCGAAGAACAGAGCCTGGCCGAAGCTCATGATGCCGGCGTAGCCCCAGACCAGATCGAACGACAGTGCGAACAGACACAGGATCAATACCCGCGTCGCATAGACGGTGAGATAGTCCTGCAGCACCAGCGGCAGCACGAGGCCGATCGCCAGCACGGCGAGCTCGATCAGCGGCAGCACAGCTCGACGGCGTAGCGTGCGGGATGACGCGGTGAGGTGCAGAGCTTGTGATGAGGTGGTTTCGGTCATCGCATGGCCCGGCCTGGTAACAGGCAATGAGCCTCAACACCCCGCACCGTCATGCCCGCGCTTGGCGCGGGCATCCACGTCTTAACGACATCATAGCGAGAAAGTCGTGGATGCCCGGCACAAGGCCGGGCATGACGCGGAATGTGACGACACGCGTTGCATCCCACGTCGAGTCCTGTCCGAATCGAATCCAGCCCCATCAGCATTCCTTCGGGTCAACGAGTCCCGAACTGCGCGCCACCAGTTCGTAATTGCCGTTCTTCGCCACCGCCGTGTACATCTTCATCTTGCAGTGGCGTTGTCCCGGCACCATTTCGGCGGGGCCGCCGGGGCCTTCCGCAATCTTGGCGTGATCGAGTGCCGCGGCCACCGCATCACGATCGACCTTGCCGGCCTCCTTCACCGCGGCTTCCCACAGTTTCAGGCCACGATAGGTGCCGGTGGCCGCGCTGCCGCCGGCGAACAGGAACGTGCCGGGAAACTGCTTGTCGTAGGCTGCCTGGATCTTGGCGCTGACCGGATCCTCGGGCGCCAGCGCCTTGAAGTAGTCGAGGCAGCTCGCCAGCCCCTCGATCTCGTTGGGCTGGTTGATGCTCAGCGTGTTCTCGTCATAGTAGACGCAGGCCAGCCGGCCGCCATTCTTGAGGAAACCCGCCTCATAAAGCTGCTTGAAGAACGGACCGACGCCGGGCGGAATCACCGTGTTGAAAACGACATCGACCTTGTTGGAGATGATGCGGTTGACGGTCGAGGAAAAGTCGATCTGGTCCAGCGGGTAGTATTCCTCGAACACCACTTCGCCGCCGCTCGCCTCGATCACCTTGCGGGCGTAGGTGTTCAGCGTGTGCGGCCAGACGTAATTGGCGCTCGGCAGCGCGAACTTCTTGCCGCCGTTCTTCACCAGCCACGGAATGAACTCGTCGCACTGCTGGGCCGGCGTTGGACCCGTGCAGAACAGATACGGCGTGCATTCCTTGCCCTCGTAGAGCTGCGGGTAGATGTAGAGCGTCTTGCCGCGCGCCACGATCACATCCTTGATGGCGTTGCGCATCGAACTGGTGATGCCGCCAAGCACGACATCGACCTTGTCGCGCTGGATCAGCTTGCGGACATTGCCGACGGCGACCGATTCGTTCGATGCAGTGTCCTCAATCAGCAACTCCAGCGGCCGTCCGAGCAGCCCGCCGCCATCATTGATCTCCTTCACCACCATGCGCGCCACATTGGCATCGGCGTTGCCCGCATAGCCCATCGGACCGGTGAGGTCGGTCGCGATGCCAACCTTGATCGACCCGGCAGCCGCGTTCGCCCAGTCGGGACGGATTACCCAGCTGCCGACGCTGGTGGCGACGGCGGCGCTCGCGAAGGCGAAGTTGCCGAGAAACCGGCGGCGGTTGAGCTCACGCGTGTCGTTGAACATCGGATTAGACCCCTCTTCCCGATACAAGGCCCTGCGGCCGGAATTTGACGAACAAAATAGCCAGCACGAACACCAGCACGTCGGCGACCACCGGCGAGATCACCCATGGCAGCGCCGCACTCAGCGTGCCGATCAGTCCGGCACCGGCGACGGGACCCGCGAACGAGCCGACCCCACCGACCATCACCGCCACGAAGCCCTGGATCAGGAAGCGAATGCCGAGATCGGCGAACAGCGAGAACACCGGCACGATCAGCGCCCCCGCCAAGCCGGCAAGCGCCGCGCCGAACGCAAAGGTGGCGCTGTAGATCATCGGCGTGGAAATGCCGGACGCGCGCGCCAGTGCCGGATTCTCCAGCGAGGCGCGGATGCGCAACCCGAACGAGGTGCGCGCGAGTAACAGGTAGCTGCCGGCCATCACCAGCGCCGTGATTACGATGATCAGGAAGCGCCAGGTGGAGAAGTGCATGGCGCCGAGCGTGATCGAGCCACCGATCGGCTCCGGCACCGAGATGTAGAGCCCACCGATCAGGCCGCGCACGATTTCCCGGATGATCAGCCCGAGCGCATAAGTGCCGAGCATGGCCACGATGGGCGCGGCATAGAATCGCCGCACCACGAGACGCTCCAGCACAAACCCCAGAGCACCGACGGCAAACGGTGCCGCCGCCATGCCGAGCCAGACCGGCAGGCCGGCGGTATGCACAAGATAGGTAACGTAGGCCCCAAGCAGCACGAATTCGCCCTGGGCGAAATTGAAGATGCCCATCATGCTGGCGATGATCCCGAGCCCCAGCACGACCAGAACCACGATCGCACCGAAGCTCAGGATCTCGAACAGGGCGATGAACAGGCTATCCATAAGAGCTCGCGTTTATCCCGTCATCCTGAGGTGCGAGCGAAAGCGAGCCTCGAAGGATGAACGGCCAAGGTGTCTCCGGTCGTGGCCGTCGCCCTTCGAGGACCGTGCTGCGCACGACCACCTCAGGGTGACGAATCAAGGTAACCGGGCTTGTGGCCATCACGCTGAACATCACATTTTCTTCCAGTCGCCGGCCTGCTCGAAAGCGTGCGCGGCCCGGTAGATCGTCATCTCGTCGAAATGCTTGCCGACCAGCATCAGGCCCACCGGAAGGCCATCGACCATGCCGCACGGCAGCGACATCGCCGGATGATGCGTAATGTCGAACGGCGCGGTGTTCGTGATCATCTCCAGCGCGCGGGCAACAATTTCCTCCCGGCTTGCGCCCGGCCCCGGCAGTTTGGTCGCTTTCATCGGCGTGGTCGGCATCAGCAGCAGATCGTAGCTGTCCAGCACCTTGTCGTAGGCCGCGGTCAGGCGGCGGGAGATGTTCAGTGCCTTGCCGTAATAGCGTGGGCCGAAATTGTTGTTGATGTAGGTGCCCAGCAGCAGGAACAGTTTGGTGGTCTCCGACAGCGAGTCCGCCTGGGTGCGCCAGCCGCGATGGAAATCCATCAGCGACGTAGAATAGAGATCACCACGGCTGAGACCGTAGCCGTCGCCCCACATCATGGTCTGGGTCAGGCCCTCTGTGCCGATCGGGGTCCACAGCGCCGGGCCCGCCAGATGCATCGGAATCGAGACGTCTTCCACGATGGCGCCGAGGCTCTTCAGCCGCTTGGCGGCTTCCTTGACGCTCTCATTGACGGCGGCCTCGGCCGTGGCCTGCTCAAAGCCTTCCTTGACGATGCCGATCTTCAGGCCCTTGATGTCGCCGGTCAGCGCCTTGGTGTAGTCCAGCACCTTCGGCGACTTGATGCGTGGATCATAACCGTCGTCACCGGCGATCACCTCCAGCAGCAGCGCATTGTCTTCCACCGTCGCCGTCATCGGTCCGGTATGATCGACATAGATCTCGATCGGCATGATGCCGGTGTAAGGAACAAGGCCCCAGGTCGGCTTCATGCCGTACGTGCCGCAGAACGACGACGGCATGCGGATCGAACCACCCTGATCGCCGCCGATCGCCATGTCGACTTCGCCGAGCGCAACCACCACACCGCTGCCCGATGACGAACCACCGGCCGAATACCCCATCTTGTGCGGATTGTGCACCGGTCCGGTGGAATTGGTGTGGCTGCCGCCGGACAGACAGAAGTGCTCGCAATGCACTTTGCCCATGATCTCGGCGCCGGCATCCAGCATGCGGGTGACGATGGTGGCGTCGAAATCCGGCACGTAGCCTTCCAGCGTCGAGGAACCGTTCATCATCGGCACGCCGGCCAGCATGATGTTGTCTTTCAGCGCAACCGTTTTGCCCTTCAGCTTGCCCCGCGAGGCGCCCTTCACCACCGACTTGCGATACCAGGCGTTGCGCGGATTTTCTTCCGGATCGGGACGGTAGCCGGGCGTGCGCGGATATTTCACGACAGGGACTTCGTCGGGCATCATCCCCACCGCATTGTAGGCCTCGATCGAACCTTGCATCAGGCCGCGGAACGAGGTGACATCCTCGTCGGTCAGCGCGAGGCCGCACTGGTCGGCAACAGCGCGCAGTTGATCGGGCGTGGGAAGCGTGACGGTCACGGGCGTTCTCCTGATTGTCCGGCCACGGTTTTGCGAAAGGCCGAGATCTTGCGAAAGCGAGGTCTTGCGAAGAATGTCTTGCGAAACATGGAGTGCATGACGCTCGGGTCGTCGCGCCCGCATGGGATGCGGGTCGATTGAAGGAAAACGGACGCCCCGGCGGCGTGAGTACAATAGAAACGGAAATATTTTCCTTTTCAAGTATTATTTTGCGGCTCGGCGGGCCTTGGGAGATTGCGCGCGTGCGATGCAACTCGGCGCCAGCATCCACGTCGCCGCACCCCGACAGCCAGGAAGGGAAGAACGACATGCATGACCGGGATGAGCCAGGGCATGACCCGAGCGACACGGCGAACCTAAGCAAACGCCGGCGTCGTAATCGCGGCTCAGAACGTCTTGATCACCTCAAAATCCAGTCCCGCGGCTTCCGCGAGATAGATCGGCATTTGCGCGCCGCGATTGCGGATCGCGATTTCGCCACGCGCGCCGCGGTAGGTGGTGTTTTTCGCGGCCGCCAGCAGCGGCCCGACCTCAAGAGTGCCGGCGCGGGCCGCAACGGCCTCGAGGAACTTGAGACCTTCGTAATTCGACTGCGCGACCGAGCCGACCGGCGGTGCCTGGCGCCCGAATGCAGTCTCGTATCGGTCACGAAATGCATCGTTGTCGCGCGAGGCCTGGTCGGCGAAGTAGCCGGACGAGCAGTAGACGTTCTCGGCGTTCTCGGCGCCGATACCGAGCAGCACGGTTTCATCCATTGCGCCGACCAGGCGCAGCATCCGGGATGCCAGACCATGCTCGGCGAAGGCGCGATTGAAGATGATGCTGTTGGTCCCGATCAGCGAGACCAGCACCACGTCGGGCTTCGCCTGCTTGATGCGGGCCAGATGCGCCTCATGATCGTGCTGGCCCATCGGCACGAATTCCTCGCCGACCACGCGGCCGCCGGACGCGGCGATATAACGCTTGACCGCCCGGTGCGAAAGCCAGGGCCAGACATAGTCGCTGCCGATCAGATACCATCTCTGCGCGCGCTTGACTTCGGCGAGCCACTGAATGGTCGGCAACGACTGGCCACGCGGAGTTTCCCCGATCGCCATCACGCCGGGCGTGCGCTCGCCGCCCTCGTAGACCGGGGTGTAGATGTACGGGATGCGGCCGGCCACCACCTTGCGCAGTGCCACCCGCACCGCACTGATGTGCGATCCCATGATGAGATCGGCTTCATCGGAGGCGACGATGTCGGCCGCGTTCTCGACCACCTCACCGATATCGCCGCCGGTGTCGTGAAACGTCACCTCGATCTCGCGGCCGAGAATGCCGCCGCGGCGGTTGATCTCCGAGACGGCAAGCAGTGTGGTGTTGATCGACGCCGGCCCCCAGATGCCCGGCGTACCGGACAGGCCGATGAAATTGGCGATGCGGAGCTTTTTGCGATCGCGGCGCGGGCGGAACAGATCGAAATCAGGCGTATCGCTCAGCGACCCGATTGCCGAAAAATCAGGCAGGCGCTCGAACAGGGACGGAGGCAGCGGCAAGGGCAAACCGCCGGCAAGACCCGTGCTCACGGATGGGAGCATGGACGACGGCACGCTTTTCCCCTTCTGCTTGCGTCCCACAACGACTGCGGCGGCCACGTCTGACCGGCCTACGACGAATGTCCTTGATGGACAGTACCGGAAAATATTGAATATTCAACAATTGCCGTGCATATAGAACCGGCATGCGGTGCCAAAGATTCATTCGCCGCAACACCGCGTTATCGTCAACAACCAGCATTGCGAAGTCCAAGCCGTGGCCAAATCTCCTTCGCGCACCACGCCCCCGCGCAACATCCCGATCACCGAGCATCTCGCTTACCTGCTGGCGCAGGCGAGCCGCGAGATCAACCGGCAGCTCGAGGCGCGACTGCGGCAGGAAGGCGTGCCGGTGGAACAGTGGCGCATCCTGAAGGTGCTGTCGGACGGCAACGGCCATTCGATGGGTGATCTGGCCGAAGCGGTGCTGCTCAATCATCCGACGCTGACCAAGATGATCGACCGCATGGTGTCGGACGCGCTGGTCTATCGTGCCCAGGATCCCGACGATCGCCGCAAGGTGCTGATGTATTCCTCCGACCGCGGCAAGGCGCTGACCCAGCGATTGAACTCGCTGGCGCAGAGCCAGGAGGCCTTTATCGCCGAGAACTACGGCAACCGCGCAACCGCGGAACTGAAGCGGCTGCTGGAAGACCTGGTCGACAGCGCGAGCCCGGCAGGCTGACGGCGCAATAGCCCCTCCAGACGCATTGCGCAGACCTAAGTCGCCGCATCACGCATCATGGCCTTCAGCATTTCCGCAAGTACGCTGGCGATGGCGCTCGAGCCGCGCTCATGGCCGATCAACATCAGCGTCTGCGTCTCCGGCGACAGTTCGCGCACCGGCACATAGACCAGCCGACCCAACCGTCGTTCGAACTCGATGTCGAACGGCGTCAGGAAGGTAATGCCGTTGTCGAGGATGGCCGCATGGCGCATGATCTCGATGGCGTTGGTCTCGATGATCGGCATCGGCTCCAGCGACGCCTTCGCAAACGCCGTGTCGAGATAGGGCCTGATCACGGTCGAACCGTCGGCGATCACCAGAGGATAGTCGATGCAGTCGCTGAGCCGGACCTGGTTGCGCTTGGCGAGCGGATGGCTCGGCGCCATCACCGCGCCGAGTTTGCCGGCCGCGCGCGCCAGCACTTTCAGGTGACTGCCGCGGGTGAAGTCGAAGCCGATGCCCAGATCGGCCTCGCCGCTAGCCACCGCCGATTGAATGTCCTCTCCCGTGGTCAGCAACGTCAGATGCAGCCGCACCCTCGGGTTGGAAGTGCGGAACTGCTTGACGGTGCCAGGCACCAGGTTTGAAGCGAGCCCGCTCATCATGGCGACAGTAATCTCGCCCCGCCGCAGGCCCTTCAACTCTTCGATCTTGCCCTGCGCCCGCGTCAGGTCCTTCAGGGTCTGTCGGATGTGGCCGATCAGGACTTCACCCGCGGCGGTCAGGATCAGTTTGCGCGGCAGACGCTGGAAGATCGGCGTGCCGAGCTCGGTCTCGAGAGCAAGAATCTGGCGGCTGATGGCGGAGGCCGCGACATTGAGATGGGTCGCCGCCTTGCGGATCGATCCGGTGCGCGCCACCTCGTCGACATAGCTCAGCAACCGGCCGTGCAACATCCTGATCGCTCCAGGTCTGGAAAAAGCCGAAACAGCTCCGCGGCGAAGGATGCGGCCGTGTTGCCTGAAAGGCAACAGTATCTGCGAAATAAAGCGCTTTTATGCAGGCCGTCCAGCGTGCTCAATCGGCGTTGAGCTGAGGTCGTTGGACCGGAGGATGGAGTTGTGAAGTCGCACTGGTGGTGGGATCTCTCGACGCGGGACTTTGCCGGGCTTGATCCCGAGCGCACGGTCGCCGTCATTCCGGTCGCGGCCGTCGAACAGCACGGGCCGCATTTGCCGGTCCGGGTCGATGCCGCAATCAATGCGGGCATCATTACGCGCGCGGTCGAACTGATGGACGCCGACTGCCCGGCGCTGGTCCTGCCGATGATGCCGATCGGCAAATCGGACGAGCACCTGGCGTTTCCGGGCACGCTGTCGCTGTCGCATGAGACGCTGGCGCGGGTGTGGTTCGAACTCGGCGAGAGCGTGCACCGCGCCGGCGTGCGCAAGATCCTGTTTCTCAATTCCCACGGCGGCCAGCCGCAATTGCTGGAGATCGTCTATCGTGATCTGCGGGTCAAGCTCGGGATGTTCGCGGTATCGGCGATGTGGTCGGCGATCGTGGAACTGACCGAATTGTTCGGCGCCGAGGAAACCCGCCACGGCATCCATGGCGGCCGGATCGAAACCAGCATGATGCTGCACCTGCATCCCGATCTCGTCCAGATGGATCGTGCCGAAAACTTCATTCCAATGTCGGTCGCGCTTGAGCGGGAAGCACAATTTCTGCGCCCCGAAGGCGGGGTCGGCTTCGGCTGGCAAACCCAGGATCTCCACGCCAAGGGCGCCTGCGGCAATGCCGCGACGGCGACCGCTGCGCTCGGCCGGGTCACGGTGCAGCGCGCCGCGGAGCGGCTGCTCGTGCTGATCGACGAAATCAGCCGCTTCCCGCTGTCGCGCCTTACACCTCACACGGCCTACAGCAACTGACATCCCGCGACCGGGAGGAATGGAGTTCACCCCATGGCGTTCAGCGTTGAAAACCTCTCCCAGGCAAAGGCGTTCCGCATTTCACCGACCGACACCAACTACTTTGTCATGCTGTTCGATCGCGAGAGCGCCGGAATCGACAACATCTTCGTGATCGAGATCTTCCGTCCGGGCGGTGCAACGCCGCCCAACGAGCACGCCGCCGCGCACGAGTTCTTCCATGTCCTGCACGGCGAAGGCATCGCCCGCTGCGACGGCAAGGCGCTGCCGATCAAGAAGGGCGATTCACTGCTGCTGCACCCCGGCTCCGAACACGTGGTGGAAAACACCGGCGCCGGCAAGCTGTATTGCCTGACCGTGATGACCCCGAACGAGGGATTTGCCGAACTGATCCGCGGCGGTGAGCGCGTCGAAATCGAGGCCGACGACATCCGCATCCTGCAGGGACGATAAGGGGCGAGCAACGATGACCGACACGCCGCTGCAACCTGTCGACGACCTCAAACCGCTAGGCCCCAGCGTCCGCAACCGCTGGACGGTGTCGGCGACCCAGGCGAACCTGGTCAGGCTCCCGGCTCGGCCGCAGCCGGCGACCGTCGACGCCGGTGACAAGCTCGTGACCTTCGATCTCGCCCGCACCGCGATCGTCGTCATCGACATGCAGAACGACTTCTGCCATCCGGACGGCTGGCTCAGCCATATCGGTGTCGACGTGACGCCGGCCCGCGCGCCGATCCAGCCGCTGCAACGGCTGCTGCCGGTGCTGCGTGACAACGACGTGCCGGTGATCTGGCTCAATTGGGGCAATCGTCCGGATCGGCTCAATCTCAGCCCGGCACTGCTGCATGTTTACAAACCGTCCGGCGTGGGCGTCGGGCTCGGGGATCCGCTGCCGGGCTCCGGCGCAAGAGTGCTGGAGCGCGGCAGTTGGTCGGCCGCGATCGTCGAGGAGCTCGCGGTCGCCCCCACCGACATCCATGTCGCCAAATACCGCATGTCGGGCTTTCAGGACACCGAACTGGACAGCATCCTGCGCAACCTCAACATCACCACGCTGCTGTTTGCTGGCGTCAACGCCGACCAGTGCGTGCTCTGCACGCTGCAGGACGCGAATTTCCGCGGCTATGACTGCCTGTTGCTGCGCGACTGCGCGGCCACCACCTCACCGGACTATTGCATGGCGGCGACCGTCTACAACGTGAACCAGTGTTTCGGTTTCGTGGTCGACTCTGCCGTTCTCACCGCCGCGCTCGCCGGACGCGGGCACCGATTGCCGAGGCCGACCGCGCCATGACCGATGTATCCCCCCTCGATGTCTTGCCCGGCCCGATCTCGCCGAATCGCGCCTCGACCCAGGCGCTCGCGGCGCTGATCGCCGATCTCGGCGATATCCCGGTGGTGACCGATTCCACCATCGTGCGCCGCCGCTCGCGTGATTTCTTCTGGTACAGCCCGATCCTCAACGAGCAGCTCAATGGCAAAGCCGCCGACGTGATCGTCGCGCCGCGCGACGAGGTTGACGTGGTACGCGTCGCCGCCGCCTGCGCGCGTCACCGCGTGCCGTTGACGGTGCGGGCCGGCGGTACCGGCAATTACGGCCAGGCAGTGCCGCTCGCGGGCGGGGTGCTCCTCGACATCACGGCCCTCGACGCCATCGAGTGGATCAGGCCCGGCCAGATCCGCGTCGGCGCCGGCGCCAAGATGAACGCCATTGACGCGGAAACCCAGCACTCGGGGTTCGAACTGCGCATGCATCCGTCCACCAAGCGCACGGCAACGATCGGCGGCTTCGTTGCCGGCGGGTCCGGTGGTATCGGGTCGATCAGCTATGGCGGCTTGCGCGAGCGCGGCAACATCCTCGCCGCGCGCGTGGTGACACTAGAGCCGGAACCGCGCGTCATTGAACTGCGCGGCGACGCCGCGCAGAAGGTCAACCGCGCCTATGGCACCACCGGCATCATCACCGCACTCGAGATGCCGCTGGCGCCCTCTTGGCCCTGGATCGATGTGGTGGTTGCCTTCGACGACTTCATGGATTGCGTCGAATTCGGCTTCGAGGCCGCGCTCGCCGACGGCATCGTCAAGAAACTGCTGGCGCCGGTGACCTGGCCGCTGCCGTCCTATTTCGGCGCGCTGAAATCCTGGTGCCCGGAGGGCAAGAGCATCCTGATCGCCATGATCGCCGAACCGTCCCTGGAGAGTTTCAAGGCGCTGCTCGGCAGGCGCGGCGTCATGACGCTGCAGACGCCCACGGACGACGGCCCCGGCAAGGTGCCGCTCTACGAATACACCTGGAACCACACAACGCTGCAGGTGCTGAAAAGCGATCGGACCGTCACTTACCTGCAATGCCTCTATCCGCACGACCGGCTGCTGGCGAAAGTCGCGGAGATGCGCGCGATGTTTCCGGACGAAGTGCTGCAGCATCTCGAATTCATCCGCTTCAACGGCCAGGTCACGTGCAGCGGGCTTCCCGTGGTGCGCTACCGCGATGCGCAGCGGTTGAACGAAATCATCGCCTTGCACGAGGCCCACGACGTTCATATCGCAAATCCGCACGTCTACACCGTCGAGGACGGCAGCCGTTACAAGCGCGTCGACGTCGATCAGCTCGGCTTCAAGCATGAGGTCGACCCTTACGGCCTGCTTAACCCGGGCAAGATGCGCAGCTTCACCGCGAGCCGGTGACATGCGTGTGCTGTACGTCTACTGCCATCCGCTCGACGACAGCTTCCACGCTGCGATCCGGCAGGAGGCCCTCGCCGGTCTCGCCCGGGCCGGCCACGCGGTCGATCTGCTCGATCTCTACGCCGAGGGCTTCGATCCGGTGCTCACGGCGGAACGGCGACGCGACTACCACGACGCGGCCTGCAACCGCGCCAACAACCAGGCCCATGTCGACCGGCTGATGGCTGCCGAGGCCCTGGTCGTGCAGTTTCCGACCTGGTCATTCGGCCCGCCGGCGATGCTGAAGGGATGGTTCGACCGGATGTTCGGTCCCATCGCGATGGATCTGTCCGATCCGGCCCATGCCAGACCGCTGCTGCAGCACATCGCGCGGATCACCGGCATCTCGACCTACGGCCGGCCGCGCTGGAAGGCGATCGCCATGGCCGACCCGCCCCGCAAGATCATCACGCGTTACCTGCCCTGGTTCACAGGCTTCAAGGCCAAGGTGCGTTATCGCGCGCTCTACCACATGAACATCGCAACGGTTGCGCAGCGCGGCCGCTTTCTGGCAAAGGTACGCAGCGACATGGAGCGGCTTTAGCCGGCCCTCCTTCACACGTGAGCTTTTACGCGACAGGCGTCAGGACAGAGCATGACTTCCCCCTTCGGCGAGACAAACTGGCGCGCGATGAGCCAGGAGCAGCGCGACCTCGGCCTCAACAACAGCATGGCCGTTGCCGGAAGCGCAGAGCTGGTGGCAGGCTGGGAACAGCGGTCGGCCGATCTGCGGGCACGCCATCCCGCGCATCTCAACCTCAGCTACGGCCCGCGCGAACGCAACCGGATCGATTTCCTGAAGGCCGCCGACGGCGGCCCGACACTGGTGCTGATCCACGGCGGCTACTGGCAGATGCGTTCGAAAGAGACCCTCACCTGCTTCGCTGAAGGACCGATGGCCCACGGCATCAATGTGGCGCTGATTGGCTACACGCTCGCGCCGGACGCAACCCTGGAGGAGATCGTTACCGAGATCCATCGCGGCATCGACGAGCTGGTTGACCAGTTGCCGGCGCTCGGCGGCGATCCCAACCGCATTGTCGTGACCGGCTGGTCCGCGGGGGGACACCTGACCGCGATGGCGCTGTCGCATCCGAACGTGAAAGCGGCGCTGGCCATCAGCGGCATCTTCGATCTCGAGCCGATCCGCCACAGCTATCTCAACGTCAAGCTCAAGCTCGATGAGCCGATGTCCCGGCGGAATTCGCCAGTGCTGCAGGACGGTGGCCCATCCGCACCGCTATCCCTTGTGGTGGGAGGCGCCGAACTGCCGCTGCTGCGGCAACAGACCGCCGACATGGCCGCGTTTCGCGCCGCCAACGGATTGCCGGTGGCTTACGAGGAAATCCCCGGCGCGGATCACTTTTCGATCATGAACGAGCTGGGCTCGCCCACCGGGCGGATCACCACCCTGATCCGGCAGCTGTTCGAGCGTACCTGACCGACAGAGCAAGCCGCGACGTCAGCCCGGCAGCTTCGCGCTCCTCACGTCGTACAGCAGCTTGATGAATTCCCGCGCTGCGTAGTCGGCCGTGAGCCGACCCTTGTCGGCGGTGGCCTTGTGCGCCTCGCCAACCGCACCGCCGGGATTGAGATCATCCGCGATCCAGGCATAGGCGATGAAGCCCGTCGGCCGGAGATGGCTGAACGCCGCTTCGTCGTCTTCCGCGACGGAGCGAAAATCCTGCGCCCGCGCCATGTCGACCAGTTCCGGTCGGAAATGCAGCATCAGAGATGTTTCGAAATCGCCGCCATGGATGCCGAATTTCAGCTCACGCTCGCTGTAGAGACCGGACGGCTTGCCGAGCCGCGACCACGCGGACTTGGCCACCAGCATGTTGGCCCGCACCCGCAATTCGCGCGCGACGATCCCCATCACCTCATCGTTGCCGCCATGGGAATTGACGATCACGAGCTTGCGCAAGCCGGCGCGCGCCACCGACAGGCCGAGCTCGGTCCACGCCTCGATCAGCGTCGTGGCGGGAAGCGTCAAGGTCCCGGGCATCCGCAGGTGCTCGTTGGATTTTCCGACCTCTTGCACCGGCAGGATGCGGATGTCGAGATCCTCCGGCAGACGCTCGATCAGTGCCGCCAGCATGCCGCGGTTGATTGCGGCATCGACGCCGACCGGCAGATGCGGCCCGTGCTGCTCGATGGCGGCGATCGGCAGGATGGCGATGGTGGTCTGCGGATCGAAATCCCCGAACTCACGCGATGCGTATTCATCCCACCAGACCCGCCGCCGCTTGTCCATATCCGCTTCCCTTCACCCGCCCGTCGCGCGCAAGCGCGCGCAGCCTCCGTTTCGGACTATTGCATGACGCCGCCGTTGACAATGGTCCTGCGCAGGTCCGCGCGAGGTCTTTTGTCTGTTGCCTAAAAGGCAACGTATGCCTCGAATCAAAATGCTTCCGGATGACAGAGCGCCCGTGCATCTTTTGCCCGCCGGGAACGTCTTCGTCGGGATTCCGCGTCGTCGGGATTCCATCTGATCGAGATCATATCGAGGTTGCCATGAACATCGTCATGACCATCCTGTCCCGTGCCGCCTTCCTTGCCACCGCATGCCTTGCCTTCGCCGTTCCCTCACATGCCGCCGACAAGGTAACGCTCCTGACCAGTTGGTTCGCCCAGGCCGAACATGGCGGTTTCTACCAGGCCAAGGCGACCGGGCTGTACGAGAAAGCCGGGCTCGACGTCACCATCAAGATGGGCGGCCCGCAGGTGAACGGCTCGCAATTGCTGCTGGCCGGCGAGACCGATTTCCAGATCGGCTACGACATCCAGGTGCTGAAGGGCCGCGAGCAAGGCCTGCCGCTGGTGATGGTGACCACGTCGTTCCAGTTCGACCCCCAAGGCATCATGGCCCATGACGACGTGGCGGATCTCGCCGCGCTCAAGGGCAAGCCGATCCTGATTGCCGGCTCGTCGCGGACCACGTTCTGGCCATGGCTGCGCGCCAAATACGGCTACACCGACGACCAGATCCGCGCCTACACCTTCAACCTGCAGCCGTTCTTCGCCGATCCCACGATGTCGCAGCAGGCCTATCTGTCGTCGGAGCCGTTCCAGGCGCAGCAGCAGGGTGCTAAAACGAAGTTCTTCCTGTTCGCCGACGGCGGCTATCCGCCCTACGGCGGAGCGGTTGTCACCACGGAAAAAATGATAGCCGAGAAGCCCGACGTGGTGGCGCGCTTCGTCAAGGCCTCGCTGGAAGGCTGGCGCGACTACATCAACAATCCGGCACCGGGCAACGCCCTGATCAAGATCGACAACCCGAAGATGACCGACGCGCAGATCGCGTTCGCCATCGAGAAGCTGAAGCAGACCAAGGCGCTCGAGGGCGGCGACGCCGCCACCCAGGGCATCGGCATCATGACCGCGGCACGGTGGAAGCAGACCTATGACTTCCTGGTCGCAGCCAACCTGCTCGATCCAAAGACGGAATGGCAGAAGGCGTTCACCGACCGCTTTGTCAAAGACCTGAAGATCGGATTCTAGCACACGATCCGGGTCCCGTTGGCGCGAAGCTTGCAACGATCCGGTGATGAGGAACCATGCCAAGAAGCCTGTCATGAATGCACCATTGCCGAGCGAATCCTTGGACACGCGCACAACACGCAGCCCCGATGATCGTCCACCGGCGGTCGAGGTGCTGTCAGCGGAAAAGATCTTCGCCAATGGCACCCGTGCCCTGGCGCCGATCGATCTCACAATCGCCGAGGGTGAATTCCTTACCCTGATCGGCCCCTCCGGCTGCGGCAAAAGCACACTGCTCAAGCTGATCGCCAATCTGATCCAGCCATCCGATGGGCGGCTCTTGTGGTGGCGCGGCGATTTCGGACAGGTGGGCCAGGACGGCCGCCGTTTCGCCTTCGTGTTCCAGGAACCGACCCTGATGCCATGGGCGCGGGTCGACACCAACGTGCGGTTGCCGCTCGACCTCGTTGACATGCCGCGCAGCAATGCCGATCCGCGGGTTACCGACGCCATCGCCCGCGTCGGCCTCTCGGCCTTCGCACGGCATTTTCCGCGCCAGCTCTCCGGCGGCATGAAGATGCGGGTGTCGATCGCGCGCGCTCTCGCCACCGACCCGAACCTGCTGTTGATGGACGAGCCGTTCGGCGCACTCGACGAATTCACCCGGAACAGGCTTGACGACGATCTGGTGAGGTTGTGGTGGGAACGCAAACTGACCACGGTATTCGTCACCCACTCGATCTATGAGGCGGTGTTTCTGTCGACCCGGATCGTGGTGCTTGCGGCCAATCCCGGCCGCATCTTCCGCACCATGACCATCGATGAGCCGCAGCCGCGTAATCAGGATTTTCGCGACAGCCCGCGGTTCGCCGCCTACTGCCGCGAACTGTCGACCTGGCTCGCAGAAGCGTCGCTGCCGGCCACATCGGGAGCCACACCATGAAGCCGCTACTGCAATCGGAGACCTTCGTCCGGATCGCGGCCCCGGTCGCAGTCGGCGTGGTGCTGGTCGCGGTCTGGGAGATCGGCTGCCGTCTCGGCTCGGTCCCGGTGTATCTGTTCCCGAAGCCGAGCGACATTCTCGCCAGCCTGATCAAGGACGGCCCGTCGCTGCTACGGGCCTTGCTGATCACGCTGCGCATCACCGTGCAGGCGTTCGCCGCTGCCGTCGTGCTGGGCACGCTGATCGCCTTCATGTTCGTGCAAAGCCGCGCCATCGAGGTCAGCCTGTTCCCCTATGCCGTGCTGCTGCAGGTGACACCGATCGTGGCCATCGCGCCATTGATCATCATCCTGGTGAAGAACACGCAACTCTCACTGACGCTGTGCGCGACCCTGGTGGCACTGTTCCCCATCATCTCCAACACCACACTGGGTCTGCGCAGCGTCGACCCCGGGCTCGCCAGCTATTTCCGCATGAACCGCGCCAGCCGATTGAAAACCCTGCTGCGGCTTCGGATCCCCGGCGCGCTGCCCTATTTCTTCGGCGGCTTGCGCATTTCCTCCGGGCTTGCGCTGATCGGCGCGGTGGTCGCCGAGTTCGTTGCCGGTACCGGCGGCCGTTCGTCCGGACTGGCCTACCAAATTCTCGACGCCGGCTTCCAGCTGGACATCCCCCGGATGTTCGCTGCACTCTTCCTGATCACCGTCACCGGCGTGTTGCTGTTCGCCGCGATGGTCGGATTGTCGACAGTCGCGCTGTCGAACTGGCACGAGAGCGAGATCGGGGCCGAGGCATGAACGCATGCTGATCGAGAACGCCGAGGGAATTTTTACCGGGCTTGCCGGCGGCGCGATGCGTGCTCGCGGGTCAATCCGGATTCGCGATGGCGTGATTGCCGCAATCGGCGCGCTGGATCCCGAGCCCGGCGAACAGCGGCTCGACGCCCGGGGCTGCGTGATCTATCCCGGCCTGATCTCGACCCATCACCACCTGTTCCAGAGTGTGTTGAAGGGCGTGCAGGCCGGCATCAATCAGCCGTTGGCCGGCTGGCTGCGATCGGTGCCGTATGCGTACTGGTCGAAGATCGACGAGGAGGCGCTCGCGGTCGCGGCCCGGATTGGCCTTGCGGAGCTGCTGCTGTCCGGCACCACGACGGTCGCCGATCATCATTATCTGTTCAGTGACACCTATCGTTTCGATCCGGCAGCAGTCATCTTCGAGGTCGCGCGCAGCCTCGGACTGCGCCTGGTGCTGTGCCGCGGCGGCGGCACCAAGACCAACCATGTCAGCGGCGGCGAAGGCGCGCCGACGCCGGTTGAACCGCTCGAGCGCATGCTGGCCTCCGTCGAAGCCTGCGCCCAGCGTTTTCATGACTCCTCTCCCGCCGGCCTGACCAAGGTGGCGATGGCGCCGACCACGCCGACATGGTCGCTGGAGCCGGGCGAACTGCGCGAAGTGATCGCCGCCGCACGACGGATGAAGCTGCGGCTGCACAGCCACCTGTCGGAAACATCCGACTATGTCGATTTCTGCCTGACGGTGCACGGCAAGCGTCCGGTGCACTGGCTTGCCGACCACGACTGGCTCGGCCCCGACATCTGGTACGCCCACATGGTGCACCTCGACCGCGACGAAGTGAAAATCCTGGCAGACACCGGCACCGGCATGGCGCACTGCCCGCAATCCAATTGCCGGCTCGGCTCTGGCGTCGCCCCTGCTGATATGCTGGCCGCATTCGGCGGCGCCGTGTCCCTCGGCGTTGACGGCGCCGCCTCCAACGAAGCAGCCGACATGGTCTGCGAGATGCACAGCGCCTGGCACACCCATCGCGCGGTGAAAGGCGCGGGCAGCGTCACCGCCGAGGACGTGGTGCGCTGGGCCACGGCCGGTGGCGCGCGCGTGCTGGGATTGCCTGAGATCGGCACACTGGCGGTGGGGCAACAGGCCGATATCGCGATCTTCGATCTCGATCATCCCAGCCATTTCGGCATGCATGACACGTTGATCGCACCAGTAACCTGCGGCCATGCCCGCGTTCGCCACCTGCTGGTCGGCGGCCGCACCGTGGTTGATAACGGCGCGATCCCGGGCCTCGACCTGCAACGCCTTCGATCCGATGCGGCGCGCGTGGTGACGCGCCTCGCCGCCTGACATCCAAAGGGAGACCGCCATGCTGGTGACCAAACAACCGGTGCTTCGCCGCTTCTGGTATGCGACCATGCCGCTGACACAACTGGAAGGCGGACCGCAGCCGTTCACGCTGCTGGGCGAGCCGATCGTGCTGTTCCTCGATGCCGAGGGCAAACCGGCCGCGCTCGAAGACCGTTGCTGCCATCGTACCGCGAAGCTGTCGAAAGGTTGGTGCCGCAACGGCAATATCGTGTGCGGCTATCACGGCTGGGAGTACGACCGCGACGGCAAGCTGGTGATGATCCCGCAATTTCCGTTCGAGCAGCCGATCCCCGACGCCAAGGCGCGCTCGTTCCGCACCCAGACCCGCTATGGCTATGTCTGGGTGGCGCTCGACGAGCCGCTGACCGACATCCCGGATATTCCGGAGGATGCCAATCCCGGCTACCGCCGCATCTTCCAGTTCTACGATACCTGGAACACCGCAGCGCTGCGGCTGATGGAAAACTCCTTCGACAACGCGCATTTCGCCTTTGTGCACAAGAACACTTTCGGCGACATCAACCAGCCGCGGCCGGAAAAATACGAGATCGTCGAAACCGACTACGGCTTCGAGGCTGAAACCATCGTCACGGTGAAAAATCCGCCGATCGCCGCGCGGATCTCGGGATCGACCGAGCCGTACACCAAACGGCACATGCGCAACAAATGGTTCATGCCGTTCTGCCGGCGGCTCGACATGGAATATCCGTCCGGCATCCGCCACATCATCTTCAATTGCGCGACCCCCATCGCCGACGGCAGGATCCAGGTGGTGCAGCTCCTGTTCCGCAACGACACCGAAGCAGACTGCTCGGCCCAGGAATTGATCGACTGGGATGCCGCCATCATCGCGGAGGATCGCGACATCCTGGAATCGACCGACCCGGACGCTATCGTCGACATGGGCCGCAAGATCGAAAAACACATGCCGTCAGACCGCCCCGGCATGCTGATGCGCAAGCGGCTGCTGGAGCTGCTGCAACAGCACGACGAGGAGGAGATTCCGAAACCGGTCGCCATGGACACAGGCGCGCTGGAGCGGAGCCATCTCCGATTGGGATGATGGGCGAACGCATATCGTGTTTTTGATGCATCATGGCCGGGCTTGTCCCGGCCATCCACGTCTTATCTTGTTGTGACGCTGAAAGACGTGGATGCCCGCGACAAGCGCGGGCATGACGGTGGTAAACACCGACCCGCGTCGTCTCTCATTAATGCCTGCGTTCTCTGAACCTGGCCCTCACGCCGACATGACCTTGGGCTGCCCGCCATCACCCGGGCCCGCAAACAACCGCCGGCCCGGGATCGCGTCGAGCAAGGCCTGGGTATAGGCATGCTGTGGCGCGCGGAACACGGACAGCGTCTCGCCCTGCTCGACGATCTCGCCGCGGCGCATCACCACAATGCGGTCAGCGATTTCGGCGGCGACCCGCAGGTCATGGGTGATGAACAGCATCGCGAGATTCATCTCCTCGCGCAGTTCGGCCAGCAGTTCCAGAATGTGCGCCTGCACCGAGACGTCGAGCGCCGAGACCGCTTCGTCCGCGACCAACACCTGCGGTTTCAGCGCCAGTGCACGGGCAATGCAGATGCGCTGGCGCTGGCCGCCGGAGAATTCGTGCGGATAACGCTCGGCGGCGCTGTCCTTGAGGCCGACACGGGCGAGCAGCCGCCTGGCATCGGCCATCGCCTCCTGCCCCGACACGCCATACGCCATCGGTCCGCGCGCGATGGCATCGCCCACCTTCTGGCGTGGATCGAGCGCGGCGAAGGGATCCTGAAACACGATCTGTACCTTGCGTCGCATAGCCCGCAATTGCGAGCCACGCACCGAGAGAAAATCCGCGCCGCCGAAATCCACCGCGCCGCCATCGGGCTCGATCAACCGCATCACGATGCGACCGAGCGTTGATTTACCGGAGCCGGATTCGCCGACCACGGCCACGGTCTCTCGCGGCTTGAGCGACAGCGCCACATCGCGTACCGCCGGCACCCGACGCGCGGGGCGAAACAGGCCCTGGCGGGTGACGAACGTCTTGTTCAGACCGCGCGCGGTGAGCAGCGGCTCACCACTGATATCGCGGCCGCTGGCCGCCGGCCGTGAACCGGGCACGGCGGCAATCAGCGCCTTGGTGTAGGCATCTTTCGGAGCACGCAGCACCTCGTCAGCAGTGCCCTGCTCCACCACGCGGCCATTGCGCATCACCACCACGCGATCGGCGATATCCGCGACCACGCCGAAATCATGGGTGATGAACAGCACACCCATGCCGCGTTCGGCCTGCAGCTGCCGGATCAGGTTCAGGATCTGCTTCTGGGTGGTGACATCGAGCGCGGTGGTCGGCTCATCGGCAAGCAACAAAGCGGGATTGTTGGCCATGGCGATGGCGATCATCACCCGCTGGCGCTGGCCGCCGGAGAGCTGGAACGGATAACTCCGGCGCAAGGTTGCCGGCTCCGGTAACCCGACCGCGGCAATCAGTTCCTCGACCCGCGCGTCGAGCGCCGCCCGCGCCGGCCGGGGCCGGGTGTGGGTGATGATGGCTTCCGCGATCTGGTCACCGACCCGCGCCAGCGGATTGAGCGCGCTGAGCGGTTCCTGGAAGATCATGGAAATTTCGCCGCCGCGAAGCTTGCGCATCGCAGTGTCATCGGCGGTGGCGATATCAGCTCCCTTGAAACGGATCGCCCCCGACGCGACGGTGACATTCTGTGGCAACAGGCCAAGAAGCGCATGGGCCGTGATCGATTTGCCGGAGCCGGACTCGCCGACCAGGCAGACCAGTTCATTGCGGCGGACGGTCAAGGAGACGTCTTCGACCGCAAAGGCACGATCGGCACCGCGCGGCAGCGCCACCGAGAGCCTTTCGACGGCGAGCAAGGTGTCCGGTGTCACGATATTGGTCATGCCGGCCGCCATTTGCGCGCGATACGGGGGTTCAAGGTGTCGTTGAGACCTTCACCGACCAGATTGATGGCGAGCACGGTGAGCAGGATGGCAATGCCGGGGAATACGCTCATCCACCACGCCTGCCGGATCACGGTGCGCGCGGCGCCGATCATGAAACCCCACGACATCAGGTTGGGATCGCCAAGCCCCATGAAACTCAACGCGCTCTCGATCAGGATCGCGGTGGCAATGGTAAGCGAGCCAGTGACGATGATCGGCGAGATCGCGTTGGGCAGGATATGACGCAGCACCACCGCCAGCGGCGCCTGGCCCTGGCACACCGCGGCCTGCACGAACTCGCGGCCGCGCAGGCGAAGAAATTCCGCCCGCGTCAGCCGCGCCAAAGGCGGCCAGCTCACTGCGGCGATGGCGATGATAACGTTGGTCAGGGTCGGCCCCAGTGTCGCCACCAGCAGGATCGCAAGAATGAACCCGGGAATGGTCTGGAACAATTCGGTGAGACGCATCATGACGTCATCGACCCTGTCCCCGAAATAACCGGCGATGGCCCCGATCACCACACCGATGAAGACCGCCGCGAGCGTCGATGTCACGCCGATCAGGAGCGACACCCGCGCGCCATAGGCGATACCGGCAGCGACGTCGCGTCCCAGCATGTCCGATCCCAGCCACAACCCTTCGCTCAGCGGCGGCTGGAACGGTGCACCGACCATATCCCAGGGATCGTCGGGAAACAGCATGGGCGCCGCAACCGCCAGCGCGACCACAGCGGCGAGAATGACAAATCCGATCACACCGGTCGGATGGCGGAAGAAGGCTTTGAGCGTATCCATCATCCAACTCCGCTCAGGACGCCGCACGTGCGCTGACGCGCGGATCGATCAGCCGGTAGATCGCATCGGTCAGGAGATTGAGAACAATGACGATCACCGACATCACCAGGAAGATGCCAAGCAGCACCGGGTAGTCGCGCTGCAGCACCGCGTCATAGGTCAGCCGGCCGAGGCCAGGCCAGGCGAACACGGTTTCGATCACGACCGCACCACCGACCAGCGCACCGGCCTGCATGCCGGCTACGGTGACGACGGGAAGGATGGCGTTGCGCAGGATATGGCGGGCGATGATCCGGCCCCGTTTCAGGCCCTTGGCCCGCGCGGTCTTGATGAAATCCTGGTGCGTCACCTCGATGACGGATGAGCGCATCAGCCGCGCATAGATCGCGAGATACACCGCGGCAAGTGAGATCGCCGGCAGGATCAGATGGGCAGCGATATCGCCGACACGTTGCAGCGGCGACATCTGCACGCCGATGGTGACGTAACCGAACGCCGGCAGCCAGTCGAGCCGCACCGAAAACAGCAGCACCAGCATCAAGCCCAGCCAGAACACCGGCATGGCGTAAAGAAACAACGAGACAATGGTGAGCAGGGTATCCGACCACTTGCCGGCGCGGACGCCCGCGAGCGTGCCGAGCACAATGCCGAGAAACAGCGCCGTCAGGAACGCTGTTCCGGTCAGCAGCAACGTCGCCGGCAGCCGTTCGGCCAAAAGGGCCCGCACCGGACGCTGCTGGCGATAGGAGTAGCCGAGATCGAGTGTCACGATCCGCTTCAGATAGGTCGCAAGCTGCACGACATAGGGCTTGTCGAGGCCGTATTCTTCACGCAGCTGCGCCAGCAGCTTTTCATCCGACGCGCCGCTTTGCCCGGCGATCACCTGCGCCGGATCACCCGGCGCGGCGTGTACCAGCATGAAGTTGAAGGTGGCGATCACCAGCACCACGGCGACAAACTTGGCCACCCATGCGGCAATGGTCAGGACGGCGGCAAATAAACCGCCTCCCTTCGTGTCGAGTGCGATCATGCTCATCCCAGCGACACCGTGCCGAAGGTCTCGTGCACGCCGATCGCCGTGGTGATTACATTCTTCAGCTTCTTGTCGGTAAAGTTCGGATAATCCTGCTCGACCAGCCAGACGATCGGGACTTCCTCGACCAGGAGCTTTTGCACCGCGCTGTAGAGTTCCTGCCGCTTCGCATCCGAGGTCGCCACCGCCGCTTCCTCGAACAGCCGGTCCACTTCCGGATTGGAATAGCCGGCGGTGTTGGAGAACAGAATGCCCTTGCGGATATTGGAGCTAATGTAGGTGCGCGACACGCCGAGCGCCGGATCGCCGAGCTGATAGACCAGGTTCATGGTCATCTGGAAATCCCAGTTGCTGCACTTCTCCGCCCAGCCCGCGAGATCGATGCCCTGCAATTGCAGATCGATGCCGACGCGGGACAGCGACTGGCGCAGGTATTCGGCCGAACGCTGGTAGATTTCACCATAAGGCGGCACCAGATAGGTGATCGTCACCCGCTTGCCGTCGGCGCCGGGCTTCAGGCCCATGTCGTCGAGCAGCGCCTTGGCCTTGTCGAGCGAGTATTCGTACTGCTTGACGTCCTTTTCATAAAAGCGCGTCTTCGATGAAACCGGACCGGTCGCGACCTTGCCGAGGCCGAAATAGACACGCGCCAGCATGGCCTTGCGATCGATGGCATACATCACCGCCTGGCGAAAGCGTTTGTCGTTCATCGGCGCAATGCGGTTGTTCAGCTCCAGCCACTGATGCGGGGCGAAGAATTCGTAACCCTTGGTGGTCATGTCCAGATTGGGCAGTTTCGCCAATCGCTGCACGTCGAAGGATTCGACATCCGACCATTGGGTGAGCTGCACGGTGCCTTGCTCGAGCGCCACCGAACGCGACGCCGCATCCGGAATCACGCGATAGATGATCTCGTCGAGATACGGTTCGCCCTTGCGGTAATACCCCTCGTGCTTGACCAGATGCACGTGGGAGCCGCGCACCCACTCCTTCAGCTTGAATGGGCCGCAGCCAATAGCCTGGGCATTGGCCGGATTCTTGCGGTAGTCCTGGCCGTCATAAATATGCTTGGGCATGATCGGCGCGGTGGTGCAATCGAAGGCGCCGAGGAATGGCGCGAACGGCGTCTTCAGCTTGAACACCACGGTCAGTGGATCCGGCGCCGTGGCGGACTCGACCCGCAAGAACGTGCCGCGCGCGCGGGCATGAGTCTCCAACAACATCTTGGTGGTCGAGAAGATGACGTCATCGGCAGTCAGCGGCGCGCCGTCATGGAAGGTGATGTTGGGGAACAGCTTGAATGTATAGGTCAGCTCGTCCGGCGACATCTCCCAGGATTGCGCCAGTCCCGGCAGTGGCTTCAGGTTGAAATCGTAGCGCAGCAGGCTCTCATAAATCTTGCCGCCCAGCGTCAGGGTCGGCTGCTGCTGGTTCAGCGCGGTGACAAGGATCGGCGGTTCCGGCTGGATGATGGTGTTGAGTGTTCCGCCACGGGTCTGGCCCGCGGCTCGCGTGAGCCCAAGCGGAATGCCGCCGACACTCACGGCCCCTGCGACCAAACCCAACTTGGCAAATTCACGTCTGTTCATGGCTGTCCCCTCACGATGACACGACTGAAACCAACTCTCTCTTGAGTTTAATGCAAGAATGAATCCAGCGGCGCCTTTTGAATGCCGGCGCGAGCGATAATTTTCACGTGTCTGCCTTGCCGCGGCAGCATGGCGACCGAAATCTCCACCGCCACGGCGCACATCGGGTGTGCTTGATCGCGACGACGGAGATGATCGTGCCTGCAGGCGATCCGGGAAGGAACGTCGGCCGCCCGACGGAGGGTGATGCAAACCAAGCGCGGACGCCGCGCCGGCCCTCAAACGATCGCCTCGATCAGGCAGGGCCCGCGGCGACCCAACGCGGCGTCGAGCGCCCGCGAGAAACCCGCAACCGTGTCAGTGCGGCTCGCCTCCACGCCCATGCCTTCAGCCATCTTGGCCCAATCGAGCGCGGGGTCATCGAGACTCAGCATCCGCTGCGCGTTGCGGCCTGGGTTGGCCACGCCGACCTTGCTCATCTCGCCTTTCAGGATGGCGTAGGCGCGATTTGAAAACACGATGGTGAGAACGTCGAGTTGCTCGCGGGCATGAGTCCACAAGCCCTGCACCGTGTACATGCCGCTGCCGTCCGCCTGCAGATTGATGACCTTGCGGTCCGGACACGCCACGGCGGCTCCCGCAGCCATCGGAATCCCGATGCCGATGGCGCCGCCGGTGATCTGGAGATAGTCATGCGGCGCGGCCTCATAGGAGGCATCGAAGAATCCGGCCGACGTGATGGCCTCGTCGCAAACGATCGCATTCTCCGGCAAACGATCTGCAACCAGCTGGTTCACTGCCTCGATCGTCAGCATGCCACTGCTGGCAATCGCAGGGCTGTTTGCTGCCGACACAAAACGCTCTGGCGGCAACACCCGCACATTAAGCTCGTCGGCCAACCATTGCAGCGCCTGCCCGAGATCCTGATCGGGACCGGCAAGGTCAATGACTTCGCATGACGGCGACGCGAGGCGGCCTCTCTGGTTCGGATAGGCAAAGAACGAGACCGGCTCCTTGGCGCCGATCAGCACCAGAGTCTCGACGCCCTCCAGCATCCTGGCGCCGATCTCGCGGGAATAGGCGAGCTTGGCGATCGGAGCACGGCCGCGGCCGCGCTCGATTCGCCCATTGGCGCCCTGCGCGAAGATCTCCGCACCGGTGGCGCGCCGAATGCTGTCGGCGATCCGCAACGGCGCGTCACGCAAGGCGGCGCCCGTGAGCAGCAGCGCCACCTTGCGTTTCGCACGCACCGCGGCAACGACGCGCGCGATGGTCTCCTGCTGCAGCGGCGGRCGATCCGGYCGSCGCCCCTGCTTGATYTCCGAGGTGTAGGYGTGTTCGTTCCAGGCCATATCGGCGGGCAGRATCAGCGTGGTCACGCCGGGTGTCATGCTCTGCGACCARGCCTCCGCRACATCGTGGTCGATCCGCGAYGCRTCGCCGATCCGCCGCACCCAGCGCGACATCGGCCGCGCCAGCGAYTCGATATCGCTGGTGAGCGGRGAATCCAGCGGCAGATGCTCGACCGCGTGATCGCCGACGACATTGATCATCGGCGAATGGGCGCGGCGCGCGTTGTGCATRTTSGCRAGCCCGTTGGCGAGCCCSGGRCCGAGATGCAGCAAGGTGGCYGCCGGRCGRTCSCGCATCCGGGCGTAGCCGTCGGCCGCRCCGGTCACCACSCCCTCGAACAGGCCMAGCACGCACTTCATCCGCGGCTGGCGATCCAGCGCCGCCACGAAGTGCATCTCGGAGGTGCCGGGATTGGCGAAACAGACGTCGACATCGTGTGCGAGCAATGCATCGCAGAGACGGTCGGCACCGGTCATGGTCTGTGTCATTGGCGCCTCAGAAGAACCTTGCGGGGGCTATCGGATGTCATCACAGTTTTCTCAGGCCACACCAGTTGGCCACGAACAGCGCGATGCTCAGCGTGGTCTTGCGGATGCTCTCCAATTCGACACGTTCGTTGAACGCATGGGGCCCAATGCCATAGGGACCGTAGCAGAGCGCCGGGATGCCGTAGTCCACGCAATAGTAGCGGGTGTCGTTGACCGCGGTGGACAGTCGGTCTTCCAGCGCAGCGCCGAATGCGACCTGATGCACCGAAGCGAGCACGTCCTCCGCCACGCTGCCGGGCTCGCACACCGCCGCGTCCGCCTGGAAGCCGCTCCACACCAATTCGGCCGGATTTTCCGAGAGGAACGTATCGTTCTTCTGCGCATCGGCGAGGCACTGCTCAATGCCACGCATCGCCTCCTGCGGCGACGAGTTCGGCAATAGCCCAAGCCGGCAGTCCAGCTCGCACCATGCCGCTGTTGAGCTCGCCCAGTCACCGCCCTTGATGATGCCGACATTGAACTTGATCGGATCCTTGACGTCCTTGAACCAGGGATCGTCGATCGCCTTGGCGTTCAACGTCTTGGTATAGTCCTGGAACGCGCGGATCAGATGTGTTGCCGAGAGGATCGCGCTGGTGCCGGTCTGGGAATAAGCCACGTGCACCGGCGTGCCGCGCACCCTCAGGCGAAACCAGACGGCACCAACCTGGGCGCGCGTCAGGGTGTGGCCGGTCGGCTCTGGAATCAGGCAGGCATCCGCACGATAACCTCGCATCAGGGTCGAGAGCGCGCCGTTGCCGGTACTCTCCTCTTCGGTCACTGTCTGCAGGTGAACGCGCGCATCGGGCGCATAACCGGCGGCGCGAATGGCGTCGAGTGCGAAGATCATGGCTGAAACGCCTGCCTTCATATCCTGAGCGCCGCGGCCCGACATCCAGCCGTCGCGTACGACGGCGGCGTACGGCGGATCGTTCCACAGGTCGGTCGGCCCTTCCGGCACCACATCGATATGGCCCTGCAGGATCAGGCTGCGGCCGGCGCCGTTGCGGTTGATGGTGGCGACCACCTGCCGCGAGCCGGCGAGATCGATGCCATCCATCGGCGCTGCCTTGGGATGGCTCGGGAGATCGACATCCGCCAGGCTGAACTCATCGACCTCATAACCACGCTCGGCGAACTGCGACGCCAGCCATTGCTGCACCGGCGCCTCTTCGCCGCGCTGGCTGCGGAACTGCACCAGGCGCTGCAGGAAGGCCACCTGCTTGTCGAAGTTGCTGTTAACTGCGGCACTCAAGTCCGCGAGAAAACGATCCGGTTTTGCCTGCGTCTGCGGTGCCAAGGTCACTGTCGCCAAGGGTCGTCTCCCGTCACAAGGTCAGGTTTGTCGTTGGTATCGTCGCCCGGCCGGTGTCAGCGGTCGAGCCCGCCCAGCAGAATATACTTGATGTCGACGTATTCCTCGATGCCGTGGCGCGATCCTTCGCGGCCGAGGCCGGATTCCTTGACCCCGCCGAACGGAACCACATCGGCGCCGAGCAGCGCTGAATTGACGCCGACCATGCCCGACTCCAGCGCTTCCGCGACACGGAACACCCGGCCGAGGTCGCGGGCATAGAAATAAGCCGCCAGCCCGAACGGCGAGGCATTGGCCTGCGCGATGACATCAGCTTCATCGCTGAAGCGATAGACCGGGGCCACCGGCCCGAAGGTTTCTTCGTCAGTGATCAGCATGTCGGTGGTCACGCCGGACAGCACCGTGGGCTGAAAGAAGGTGCGACCGAGCTCGTGACGCTTGCCGCCGGTGACGATGTGCGCGCCCTTGGCGGCCGCGTCCGCCAGATGCCGCTCGACCTTGTCGATGGCTTCGGTCGTGATCAGCGGTCCTTGCGTGACGCCCGCGTCGAGCCCATTGCCGACCTTCAGGCCTTTGACCTTCTCGGCAAGCTTCTGCACGAAGGCATCATAAATCTTGTCCTGGGCGTAGATGCGGTTGGCGCACACACAGGTCTGGCCCATGTTGCGGAACTTGGACACCATGGCGCCTTCGACCGCGTCGTCGAGGTTCGCATCGTCGAACACGATGAACGGCGCGTTGCCGCCGAGCTCAAGGCCGACCTTCTTCACGGTGGACGCCGCCTGCCGCATCAGGATCTTGCCGACCTCAGTGGAGCCGGTGAAGCTGATGGCGCGGACGATGGGACTTTCCGTCAGCACCTTGCCAATAGCCGGGGCATCGCCGGTGATGATGTTGAGCACGCCCGGCGGAATGCCGGCGCGCTCCGCCAGCACACCGAGTGCCAGCGCCGTCAGCGGGGTTTCCGGCGCCGGCTTCACCACCACGGTGCAGCCGGCCGCGAGCGCCGGCGCCACCTTGCGGGTGATCATCGCCGCCGGGAAGTTCCAGGGCGTGATCGCGGCGCAGACGCCGACCGGCTGCTTGGCGACGATGATGCGCGAATTCGGGAAGGGCGAGGGAATGGTCTCGCCATAGATCCGGCGGGCTTCCTCGGCGTAGAACTCGACAAAGGACGCCGCGTATTCGATCTCGCCCTTGGCCTCGAACAGCGGCTTGCCCTGTTCCGATGTGAGCAGCAGCGCGAGGTCTTCACGATTCGCCAGGATCAGGTCGTTCCAGCGGCGCAGGATCGTCGCGCGCTCCTTGGCCAGCAGCTTCGACCATTTCGTGAACGCTGCGCCGGCCGCGCGCACTGCCGTCAAGGCTTCCCCGGCGCCGAGATGCGGCACCTTGCCGACGAGATCGCCGGTGGCCGGATTGTGCACGGGATCAATCGGCGTTCCCGTCCACTCGCCGCCGATCAGGCAGCGGTCGATCAACAGGGCGGGGTCGGTCAGTTTCAGCATGTCAAATCACCCTGATGTGGGAGGAAATTTACGCCGCGAGGCAGGCTTCCAGGATCGCCAAGCCTTCGTCGACGATGTCATCCGAGGCCGTCAGCGGCACCAGGATGCGGATGGTGTTGGCGGTGGTGCCGCACGACAGCAGGATCAAGCCGTTTTCGTGCGCCCGCTGTGTGATGCGTTTGGTCGCTTCCGCGTCCGGCTCATTGCTGCCGCGCTGCTTGAGGATGTCGAACGCCACCATGGCGCCCGGGCCGCGTGCCGCAGACATCGGCACCAGGTGGTTGGCGCGCGACATCCGGTCGATCGCCTTGCGCAGGCGATCACCGATCGCATTTGCGCGTCCGAGCAGGTCCTCGCGCTCGAAAATATCCAGCACCGCGAGCGCCGCGGCGCAAGCCAGCGGATGCCCGGCATAGGTGCCGCCGAGACCGCCGGGCTCCGCGGTATCCATGATCGCCGCGCGTCCGATCACGCCCGACAGCGGCAAGCCGCCGGCGAGGCTTTTCGCCACGCAGATCAGGTCGGCCTGCACGTCGTAATGCTCCATGGCGAACATCTTGCCGGTGCGGCCGAAACCGGTCTGCACCTCGTCGGCGATCAGCACAATGCCGTGCTCATCGCAGATCCGGCGCAGCCCGCGCATCAGCTCGGCCGGCACCTGGTGAAAGCCGCCCTCGCCCTGCACCGGCTCGATGATGATCGCGGCCACGCGCGAGGCGTCGATATCAGCCTTGAAGATGAAATTGATGTAGCGCAGCGCGTCGTCGACGGTGACCTCGCCGCCCGCCACCGGGAACGGCACATGCCACACATCCGGCAGCGCCGGCCCCAGGCTCTTTTTGTAGGGCACAACCTTGCCGGTCATGGTGGACGCCAGCGCGGTGCGGCCGTGGAAACCACCGGTGAAAGCGATCACGCCGTTGCGGCCGGTGGCGGCACGGGCGATCTTCACCGCGTTCTCGGTGGCTTCCGCGCCGGTCGAGAGCAGGATCGACTTGGCCGGGCCGTTGAGCGGCGCCAGCGCATTCAGCCGCTCGGCCACCTCGATGTAGGATTCGTAGGGCAGCACCTGGAAGGCGGTGTGGGTGAAACGCTCGAGCTGGTCGCGCACCGCCTGCATGATCAGCGGATGGCAGTGCCCGGTGTTGAGCACCGCGATGCCGCCGGCGAAGTCGACATAACGCTTGCCTTCCACATCCCAGATTTCGCTGTTCAGCGCCTTGGCGGCGAAAATCGGCGTGGCATGGCTGACCCCGCGCACCACAGCCGTCTGCCTGCGCGCCAACAGTTCCGCATTCGCCGTCATCAATCCATCCCCTGCAACTGATGCTCAGCGTATGACGCCAATGCGACCAATCAATCAGCTTGTTGGTTCGGTCTGGTGACTCTGATGCACCAATCGGAGAATGGAAGTTTGCAGGCGAGAAGCTACCCCGCCAGCGTCCGCTTCAGCCAGTCGCGCAGCGCGACAATGGCGGGATCGCTCCAGCGCTCCTTCAGCGCGACCAGCTGATAGGTCTCCATGTAAACCGAGGTCGGAATGACTTCGACCAGGGCGCCGGCGCGCAGGTCGTCGTCGACCAGCACGTCGTTGCCGATCGCAATGCCCTGTCCGAGCCGCGCCGCTTCGATGGCGAGATGCGCATGCCACAGCCGCTGACCACGCAGCGGCGGCAGGTCGCTGACCCCCGCGAGCTCGAACCAGCGCTCCCACTGGTCGGTGGATTCCTCATGAATCAGCGTGGCGTTGGCAAGATCGGCCACACAGGTCACGGCCGGATAACGCGCGAGATAGGCCGGGCTCGCCACCGGAAACACCCGCGGCCGCACCAGCGCTTCCGCCATCAGCGCGCCGCGGGAATCGACCACGTCGGCATAAACGATCTCGGCATCGGCCTCGGCCCGCGCCAGGTCCGGATGCGACAATGTCGGCTGCAGGTTCACGTCCCAGTTGCGCGGCGGCCCGGTCAATTCCGGCAGGCGGGAGAGCAGGCGGCGGTTGGCGACGCCGGGGATGCACCAGATGTTCAGCGCCGGCCGCGACGCCGGTCGAATCGTGGTGGTGGCGCGGGCAATGATGTCGAAAGCCTGCGAGATCTGGCCATGAAACGCGAGACCGGCCTCGGTCAGCGTCACGCCGCGCCCCTCGCCGCGCACCAGCACCACGCCGAGGCTTTTCTGCAGATTCTGCAGATGGCGCGACACCACGGTGTGGCTGACCGCGAGTTCATCGCCCGCGGCACGCACGCTTCCGGTGCGGCCGACGGCTTCGAATGCGCGCAGCGCGATGAGGGATGGCAGGCGTGGTCGGGTCATGGCCGGTTCATAGCAAGTTCAGTACCACGGCGCACATTATTACCTTTGCATCTCTGTGGAACGCCTTTGCCTTGCGGCATCCTTGCGCCACGCGGGATTGGCCGGATCGCGACGACGCAACCCTTGTCGCATGCCTTCGGCTGCATCACAAATGCCGCGGCGATCATGCCGGGCGCGCTCGTCAGGTCTGCGCCAGCAGAGCGGCATTTCACACCGTGTCTAAACATCAGCGCTTGCCGTATCCACCAATTCGGTGCTGACTAAGCGAAACACGCGAGCCCAATGTCGGAGCCATCGATGGACCAGAAGACGCCGCCCCCGCCTTCGAAGCAAACTTCGAAACAGGCTTGGAGCCTGCACAGCGCGCACTGGGGCGTGTTCTCGGCGCAGTGGAACGGCGAGCAGCTTTCGGTCACAGGCTATCGCGACGATCCGTCGCCATCGCCGATCCTGGGAAATTTCGCCACCGCGCTGCGACACAAGGCCCGCATCCTGAAACCGATGGTGCGGCGGAGCTGGCTCGAGAAGACAGGGCACGACCGCACACTCGACGGCGACTTCGTCGAGATGGACTGGAGCACGGTGCTCGATCTGCTCGCCGGTGAATTGTCGCAGGTCCACGCGCGCTACGGCGCGCGCGCGATCTATGGCGGCTCCTATGGCTGGGCCAGTGCCGGGCGGTTTCACCATGCGCAAAGCCAGATCCATCGTTTCCTCAATGTCGCGTTCGGCGGCTATGTCCGCTCGGTCAACAGCTACAGCGCCGGCGCATCGTCCGTCATCCTGCCGCACATCCTCGGACCGTTTGAGAGCATCTCGCGCCGCAACGTCACCTGGGACCAGATCTGCGAGCACACCGACGTGGTGCTGGCGTTCGGCGGCATGGCGCTGAAGAATTCGATGGTCGCCAGCGGCGGCATCAGCCGGCACATCGAGCGCGACGCCATGCAGAAGGCGGCGGCGCGCGGCACCGCCTTCCATTCGATCAGCCCGCTGCGCGACGACCTGCCGGACGAGGCCGCCGCGCACTGGTGGCCGATCAAAGCCGGCACCGATGTCGCACTGATGATGGCACTCGGGCACACGCTGATTGTCGAAAAACTCTGCGACCGGGAATTCCTCGATCGCTCCTGCACCGGCTTCGATGTGTTCGAGCGTTATCTGCTGGGGCTCGACGACGGCCAGCCGAAAAACGCGGCCTGGGCCGCGCCGATCACCGGCTTTGCCGCATCGCGCATCGTCGAGCTCGCGCGCGAAGCGGCGCGCGGCCGCACCCTGATCACCGTGTCGCACTCGCTGCAGCGGGCGCAATATGGCGAGCAGCCGGTGTGGATGGGAGCGGTGCTGGCAGCGATGCTCGGGCAGATCGGCCTGCCGGGCGGCGGCTACAATTATGCGCTCGGTGCGCTCGGCCACACCGGCCGGCGCGTCAATGCAGTGCCGATCCCGACCATGCCGCAGGGCAAGAACGGCGTCGAGGACTTCATCCCGGTCGCCCGGGTCAGCGACATGCTGCTCAATCCGAACCAGCCGTTCGACTACAACGGCCGCTCGCTGCGCTATCCGGACATCCAGCTTGTGTACTGGGCCGGCGGCAATCCGTTTCATCATCACCAGGACATCAACCGGCTGCGCGAGGCCTTCAACAAGCCGCGCACCATCGTGGTGCACGAGACCGCATGGACGCCGATGGCGCGCTTCGCCGACATCGTGTTGCCGGCGACCATGACGCTGGAGCGCGAGGACATCGGCGCCGCCGCCACCGATCCGCTGCTGGTGGCGATGCCCCGGCTGGCGCCGCCGATCGGGGAAGCCCGCGACGACTTCGACATTTTCGTCGGCCTGGCGAAACGGCTCGGCGTCGAGCACGCCTTCACCGAAGGCCGCACCAGCCGGCAATGGCTGGCGCATCTTTACGACACCACGCGCCGGGCGCTCGCCGCCAAAGGCCTGGACGCTCCGGACTTCGAGGAATTCTGGCGCCGCGGCGAACTGGCGCTGCCGTCCGAACCCGACGACGGCGGCTTCCTGCGCGCATTCCGCGACGATCCCGTCGCCAACAAGCTGCCGACGCCGAGTGGCCGTATCGAGATCTTCTCAACCACGATTGCCGGTTTCGGTTACGACGATTGTCCGGGCCACCCGACCTGGCTGCCCTCGACCGAACCGACGACTTCGGATCATCCCCTGACCTTGATCGCCAACCAGCCGGCGACGCGGCTGCACAGCCAGCTCGATTTCGGCGGCTACAGCCAGTCGCAGAAGGTGGCGGACCGCGAGGTGGTGCGGCTCAATCCCGCCGATGCCAARCRGCGYGGCATCAYGGACGGCGAYATCGTKCGCCTGTTCAACGATCGYGGYGCGTGYCTYGCSGCAGCCGCGATCTCCGATCGGGTGATGGAGGGCGTCATCCATCTGCCGACCGGCGCCTGGTATGACCCGGAYCCGGCGGCGAACGACACGCCGATGTGCGTKCACGGCAACCCGAACGTGCTGACCCGYGACATCGGCACCTCSAARCTGGCGCARGGCTGCTGCGGCCAGGTCACGGTSGTCGAATGCGAGAAATACACCGGGACGCTGCCYGCCGTGCGGGCSTTCGATCCGCCGAAGCCGGTGSTGCTCGCGAAAGATYTGGAGAGTGCTGAACTGGAAAAACTCCATGACGTTTGATCCGTCATCCTGAGGTGCACAGCAACCGGCTATGCCGGTTGCGTTCTTTCATTAGGCCGTAAGTCGGATATATCCGACTTACGGTGCGCAGCGTGGCCCTCGAAGGACGACGGCCCCGGCGCCTCGGCCGTTCATCCTTCGAGGCTCGCCCAGCGGTGCAGGTGCACCGCAAGGCTCGCACCTCAGGATGACGGAAACCTGCAACGACAGACCAGAACACTTTGCACTGGGATCATCATGGGCCCCCTCGACGGTTTACGCATTCTCGACCTCACCTCGGTGCTGATGGGCCCCTACGCCACATCGATCCTCGGCGACATGGGCGCCGACGTCATCAAGCTGGAAAGCCCGCAGGGCGACATGACCCGGCATGTCGGTCCCAGCCGCAGCGGCGCCATGGGCGGCATGTTCATGCACGCCAACCGCAGCAAGCGCAGCATCGTGGTCGATCTGAAGAGTACGGACGGACTCCAGGTGGCGCTGCGGCTCGCGAAAAAATCTGACATCCTGATCTACAATGTCCGTCCACAGGCGATGGCGCGGCTTGGACTCGGCTATGACGACGTCGCCACCGTCAATCCCGGCATCATCTATGTCGGCGCCTTCGGCTTCGGCCAGGATGGTCCCTACGCAGCGCGTCCCGCCTACGACGACCTGATCCAGGGCATTTCAACCGTGCCGCACCTGCTGGCGGAGACCGGCGACGGCACCCCGCGTTACGTGTCGGTGAACATCGCCTATCGCATTGTCGGGCTGCATGTGGTCAACGCCGTGCTTGCGGCAGTGCGCCATCGCGACAAGACCGGCCGCGGCCAGAAGATCGACGTGCCGATGTTCGAAACCATGGCGAGCTTCGTCTTGGGCGATCATCTCGGCGGCCTGAGCTACCGCCCGCCGCTCGACCAGGGCGGTTATGCCCGCCTGCTGGCCAGGAACCGCAAGCCCTACCGCACGTCCGACGGCCATCTCTGCGTGCTGCTCTACACCGACAAGCACTGGCGCGACTTCTTCACCATGGCCGGCCGCCCGGAGAAACTCGACGATCCCCGCTTTGCCAGCCACCCGAGCCGCCTCGCCCATATCGACGCGATCTATCTCGAAGTGGCTGAGCTCATGCGCGGCCGCACCACGGCGGAGTGGATCGAGAAGCTGATCGCCTGCGATATCCCGCATACGCCGGCCCACACACTGACGTCGATCATGGATGATCCGCACCTGCGCGCGGTCGGTTTCTTCCAGGAGGCTGAACATCCCGCCGAGGGCGACGTCGTCTCGATGCGCGTCGCGTCGACCTGGAGCGACAGCCAGCCCCGACCGGAGCGGCTGGCGCCGCTGCTTGGCGAGCACACGCGCGAAATCCTCGCCGAGATCGGCTGCGACGACGCGGAAACGGAGCGCCTGATCGCCGGGGGTGCCGTGGCTCAATTGCCGCCGGGCGATTGAAGCAACGCCATTGCCGCGTTCGCCGTTGCCCGGACCACCACGGCGTTACAGCGTCTCGTCCAGAAACGCCTGCACAGCCCGGAACAAGTGCATGCGGTTCTTTTCCATCAGCACCGAATGGGTCCCCTCGCCGATCTCGACCCAGCGCCGGTAACGCGCATTGGTCAGCAGGGAGAAGTAGGTCCGGGTCATGTCGATCGGGAGATCCTGGTCCCAGTCGGCATGGACCAGCAGCACCGGCACCGTGATCTTGCCGGGATCGTAGATCGCCTGCCCCTTCGACCACACCTCGCGGCTGTCCTGCACCGTGCCGTTCGGCGCGCGCAACACCCGCGGCGTCTGCGCGTTGCCCCAGGGATCGGTGGCAAAGGTCGCCTCGAGCCAGGTCTCGAACCAGCCCTGCGGAATCAGCGTCGCCTTCTTGTCCTCGGGCACGCCGGTGAGCCAACGCTCCCTGGTGCTCGCGGCCGGCACCTGGCGATAGGCACCGAGTTCGCCGCCGAGATCCGACAGGCTCGGCGTGGTCCGGATCCACTGCGGCGCGTACAGCACCAGCTTGTTGACCTTGGCGTTGTTCGCCGCGGTAAAACCGCCCATCAGGGTGGTCCCCCACGACCACCCCAGCAGGTTGAGTTGCGCGAGCCCGCGCCGCGTCAGGATGAAATCGACCGCGCTGCCGACATCGCGGATCGCCGTGTCGGCGCGCACGATCGGCGGGTTGATGTGGGCCGGCTGCTCCATCTCCGGCGGCCGCGTCGAGGCGCCATACCCCCGCACGTCGACCAGGTAGACGTCATAGCCATGGCCGGCGATGTAATCCATCCAGGACAGGCCATCGAGCCGCAGGTCGAACGCGGTTTCCGCGGGATAGGTCGAGCCTGTCTCTTATACACATCTAGATGTGTATAAGAGACAGCCATACCCCCGCACGTCGACCAGGTAGACGTCATAGCCATGGCCGGCGATGTAATCCATCCAGGACAGGCCATCGAGCCGCAGGTCGAACGCGGTTTCCGCGGGATAGGTCGAGCCGTGCACATAGAGCAGCGTCCGCTCCGCGGAAAAGTCGCGCATGGCGCGCGGCCGCTTGTTGCGGACATAAAGCTCGATACCGGCGGTGTCGCTCGGGATCATGAAATTGTCGACGGCGAGATCATCGGTGCGGGTCACGGCAGGCATCGGCACAGCATTCCTTTCGGAGAACAACCTCGCACATATCGCAGGCAAGACTTGAAACGGCATCTTATCGTACGCTCGTCACCGCATCATTCTCCACCTCTCCAGGTAAATCCGTCACCGTTGCGGTCGATACGTCCGGCAAACCGCCCGGCGAAATGCGCTGGCAGCAACAGCGCCCGCTGCTCGGCGCAGTGCTCCAGCACCCAGCGGCGCGACTGCCGCGCCAGCTCCGCATCCTCGCAGAACGCCGAATTCCATGTCGGCTGATGGATCTGGATCGGCTGATGCATGATATCTCCGCTGAAGACACCTTCCTGCCCGCGCGACAACAATCGAAAGGCAACATGCCCGATACTGTGGCCGGGCGTCGGCTCGACCAGCAGCCCCGCGCCGATCTCGCCGCGGCCGTCGATCAGTTCGACCTGCCCCGCCTCGATCACCGGCAGGACACTGTCCTGATAGACACCGGCATTGAATCCGACCGCCCCGGCCGGACCCGACCAATGCTGCTGTTCGTCTTTGGAGAACACATACTTGGCGTTGGGAAACGTCGGCACCCAGCGGCCGTTCTCCAGCCGGGTATTCCAGCCGCAATGATCCGCGTGCAGATGGGTGCAGAGCACGTAGTCGACCTCTTCCGGCGCGACGCCCGCGGCACGCAGCCGTTGCAGGAACGGCAGGTTGAGCTGATGAAACCGCGGAATCTGGCGCTGCTTGTCGTTGCCGGCGCAGCTGTCGATCAGGATGGTGTGATGCCGGGTGCGGATCACCCAGGTGTGGATGCTGGCGATGAACTTGCCCTCGGCCTCGCTGAAATAGTCGGGCATCATCCAGTGCCGGTGCCGCTCAAGCGCCTCCGCCGTCCAGTCCGGAAACAGGAACTCCGGCGCGAAGCCGGGGCCGTGCTGCTCCGCGACCCGCGTCACCGTGACGTCGCCGATCACAAAGGTCGTATGCGCCGTATCCATACCGCTCATCCTCATCGAACCGATGGACAATCTGGCTGCGCGGACGGCATAATTGAAATCGATAGATAATATGGGAGCTATAACCGTGGCCGATCTCAGCGGCATCGACCTGAACCTGCTGATGTCGCTCGATGCCCTGATCGAGGAGGCCAATGTGACGCGCGCCGCCGCGCGGCTGAACATCAGCCAGCCCGCACTATCCGCGCAACTCACCCGGCTGCGCCAGACGTTCGGCGATCCGCTGCTGGTCCCTTCTGAAACCGGCCGCGGCATGATCCCCACGGCGCGAGCGCTGGCGCTGAAAGATCCGCTGCGCGCAACGCTCAGGGATCTCGAAGCACTGGTCAAGCACACCGCGGACTTCCAACCGCAGACCGCGACACGCGCCTTCACCATTGCCGCCAACGACAATGCCGTCGTGATGCTCGGGCTCGACCTGATCGATCGGATCCAGCGCCGTGCGGGCCCCGGCATCCGCATCGCCTTCCGCAGCCCGGCGCCGGACCAGACCACGGCGTTGCTCGAACGCGGCGAGGCGGATCTCGTGATCGGCACCGAGGGCGGCCTGCCCCCCGGCATGAAGTCGACAAAACTGTTCACCGATCGCTACCGCATGGCGCAGCGCCGCGGTCACCCGCGCGGCGACAAGCCGCCCAGCCTTGCGGAGTACTGCAACCTGCGCCATGTGCTGGTATCGTCGCGCGGACAAAGCTTCCACGGCTTCATCGACGAAGCCCTCAAGGCCCTCGGCAAAAACCGCACCGTGGCGGTGGCCGTGCATCAATACAACCTTGCGCCGATGGTGGTCGCAAACAGCGATTATGTCTGCACCCTGCCGGAGCGGTTTCTGTCCCGCTTCACCGACCGGCTCGACAGCTTCGCCCTGCCGTTCGAGACGCAGACGTTTACCTTGCTCGCGGCCTGGCATCCGCGCAGCCACGCCGACCCGGCGCATGTCTGGCTGCGCGAGCAGATCACCGACATCGTCCGCACGCTGGACCGCGATACGGTGCCGGCACGCCGGGTGAAGCGCTGATCAACGACATCGGCTGATCTCGGCTCAGCTCACTCACCGCGCGGCAAGTCCGATTTCGGGCCGCCCTGGTAGCGCGGCGACATCTCACCACCCTGCACCTGCACGTTGTCCTCGCGCGGCCATGTCCCGGCGGAAGCGAACGCCGAAGCGACATCGTCATGCGTTGCTGTTTGCGCTCTGGCCGAATTCGGCCAATAGCTGCGGTCGCTGATCGTCGAACCGGCGAAGGCGTTTGTAGAGACCACCAGCAGCGGCAGCAGTAAGACGGTCAGAATCCATTTGCTCGACATGATCCTGCTCCTTGTCCGGTTGAACGCATCCTTGTGCGTCTTCCGTAAGGTTCGCAGCCGAACCGGCCAACGTTACGCCTTCACGCCGAAGTGAGCGTGACGCGAAAACAGGCCGCCGCAACAGCAAAGCCCGGCGCGAGCCGGGCTTTCAGATCTGTGCGAAGCGTTCACCCGAAGCTCAGGTGAGCTCGCGCTCGGCATACGCGCCGATCGCTTTGGCCAGATAGTCAGTCAGGCCGGTCGCGTGGGCTTCAAAGGTCGCACGGAAGTCGGGATGTTCTCGATAGATCTCAGCGAGCCGGATGAATCCTTCGCGGCTCGGTATGCTGTTCCAACCACGCCCGACCCAGGCGTGCAGCTGTCCTACCAGTTCGCACACGGGCGCGGCATCGGGCGGCTGGCCCTCCGTCATGACCCGCGCCAGTGCGGTACGGATGGTTTCAGCTTCGGCAAGGTGCCGCTCGAAATCGGCCTTGCCCCATCCTTTCGATTTCATCTTCTCTCGCGCTTGATCGATCTGCGCGCGGGCTCCTTCACCGAAGCGGGCCACCAGCCAGGCTTCGTACTCCTGCTGCTTTTCCGGCGAAAAACCTTGGTAGAGTGTCTTGTCGTTCATGTCCGTATCTCCTTCGAGCGCAGCGAGGGTGGCATCAAGCGTGCGCACGAGCCGGCGATAACGCGCGGCTTCACTCACCAGCCGCTTGCGATGGGCGCGGAGGGCCGCAATGCGGTCGAAATCGGCGGCGTCCAGCACCTTGCGGATGTCATCCAAGGGGAAGCCGAGCTCCCGGTGGAACAGAATCTGCTGCAGGCGCAGGAGTTCGTCGCGACCGTAGTAGCGGTATCCGTTCGCTCCCACGCAAGCGGGCTTGAGCAGGCCGATCTCGTCATAGTGATGCAACGCCCGGACCGACACCCCGGACATCATCGCCACCTGCTTGACCGTGTAGACGCTCATGGTCCCTCGCTTTCACGCGACGCACTCGATCAGGGATCACGCCACGTCAGAGTCAAGAGCCGATGGACGGATTACGCAAGCGGGGCTTTGCGGGGAGCCCGCGAAATCGCGGTTGCGCGCTCCGGCGGTCGAAATCCTGAATGAGCATCGCGGCGATCGCACCCTGCACCTCAACCTGATCACACTGGCCAAGGCCGAAACGAATGGTGCAGGAACTTCAGATCGGCGGTACGAGGCGCCGATGCGCAGACCTTCACACCTGAATGTCGTAGGAGAGGTCGATATCGCAGGCCGCCTGCCCGCCGCGCATCCCGACATTTGCCAGCGGCACCTCCTTCAGCACGACCTTGATGTCGTCGGCGGGAATGCCGAACGGCGCGAGATGCCGCACCATCGCCTTGTAAAGCATCCGCTTGGTATCGATCGAGCGACCGACAAACAGGGTGATCTCGATATGGGTGAAGCGGTCGCTGGCCGGCGCCGGAATGAGGAAGTCGTCCGGCGCATGCTCGACAAGGCGAACCACCTTGTCCTCGGGATCGCTTTTCAGCGCCTCGATCACCGCATCATGAATGGCCAGCAGGAATGACCGCTTGCGATCACCGAGCCACGCTCCGCGCACCTCGACAAGGATATCCGGCATGCTGACGTCTCCTCGGGAGCAGAGGCTAGGCGTATTCCCTATCGAGACAATTCGGATATTCCGAATCCCGGCTTCGCCTCGTGCGAAGTCACGCCCCGCATCCGCGCAGGAACAGCGCCGCACATGAGCGCGCCCGCGCTTCGATGGTCTCGCGCGACGGCAGCGGCTGGTGACCGAACAGTGCGGCGCGCTGCGGTTCGAACACCATCATGCCGAACAGCATGCCGGCGGCTTCATCGACATTGTCGAGCCTGATCAATCCGCGCTGCTGACGCACGCGCAGCCATTCGGCCAGCGCGGCAATCGTGCGCCGCATCGCCTTCTGATAGAAGGTTTCGCTGATGTTGGGAAATTTGTCGCTCTCCGCCAGCATCATCCGGTACAGGGCGATCACCTCGTCATGCAACACCAGGTCGGCGCAGACCAACAGCGCCGTCTGCAACGCCACCTCGATGTCCTGGTGTTCACAGGTGCGCAGATTGACCACCGACACGAAGCTGTCGATCCGCGCCGTCACCGTGCCTTCGAACAGCGCCGCCTTGGTGGGAATCAACCGATAGAGCGTCTTGGTGGAGACGCCGGCACGGCGTGCCACCATCTCCATGCTGGTTGCGGCATAACCGCTGACGGCGAACTGATGTCGCGCGGCATCGAAGATGATGGCGCGGGTCTCCTCATCGGGCCGCGCCTGGGGCCGGCCGCGAAAACGCCGCTCGTCGGCGTCCGCAACGCTCTCCTGTGTCGTCTTCATGTCAATCATCCTCGCATTTATGTGATTGCATGATGATCATCATTCTATTGACAGTCTCGTGATCCTCTCTATTTTGGAAAATATCAAGTTTCCTAATTCACTTCAAGCCCCGATCACAGCTAATTTATCGTTGTTTTACAAAGGGATGAAGTTGGAGGAGCCTACCATGACCCGCCATTCCGCGTCTTTTGAGGTCGACCGCCCGCTTCCGCCCGATGCGGCCGAAGGGCTGCTGCAGCACCCCGCAGCCGATCCGGTCCCGCCCGCCAGGGAACTTCTCAAGGGCGAGGCTGCCCATAACAAGAACGAAGCCTCGTCCGCCGTCGCGCCGCCCTCACGAACCGGCCGCCTCCGCCGTCTGCTGATGGCCGGCGCGGCGGTTGCCGTGCTCGCGGGTGCCGCCTGGTACGGCTTCGATTACTGGACCGTCGGCCGCTTTCAGGTGTCGACCGACGACGCCTATGTGAAGGCTGACAACACCACCATCGCGCCGAAAGTCTCCGGTTACCTGCGCGAAGTGCTGGTCGGCGACAATGAACACGTCGCCCCCGGACAGGTGCTGGCGCGGATCGATGAACGCGACTTCAAGGTCGCCCTTGACCAGGCCAAGGCCGATGTCGCCGCCGCTCGCGCCGCGATTGTCAGCAAGGAGGCCCAGCTCGATGCGCAGCAAGCGGTGATCGACGCCGCACGCGCGACCATTGACGTCGACAAGGCCAATGTCACATTCGCCCAGCAGGAAAACACCCGCTACTCCGATCTGGCCAAGACCGGCTTCGGCAGCGTGCAGAACGCACAACAGGCGGCCTCGCGCATCGCCGGCGCCAACGCGACGCTGCAGCGGGACACCGCGAACCTGGCCTCCGCGCTCAAGCAGGTTGATCTGCTGAAAGCAGACATCAATCAGGCGAATGCCACACTGGCCCGCACCGAAGCCACCCAGGAGCAGGCGGAACTGAATCTCAGCTACACCAGCATCACTGCGCCGCTTGACGGCGTTGTCGGCAACCGCACGCTGCGCGTCGGCCAGTACGTCACCGCCGGAACCCAGCTGATGTCGGTGGTGCCGGCGGATGGCGCCTACATCGTCGCCAATTTCAAGGAAACACAGCTCACGGATGTCCGCCGGGGTCAGGCGGTCGCGATCGGCGTCGACATGTTCCCCGGCCAGGTGGTGCACGGCCATGTCGACAGCATTGCGCCGGCCAGCGGCCAGGAGTTCGCCTTGCTGCCGCCGGACAACGCAACCGGCAACTTCACCAAGGTGGTGCAGCGCATCCCCGTGAAGATCAAGCTCGACAACGACAACGCGCTGATCGCGCTGCGTCCGGGCATGTCGGTGATTCCGACCATCGATACGCTGTCGCGGCCCCAGGCCGTCGCAGCCGCCAAAGCATCCAAGGTTTCTGGAGTGTCATGTCATGTCAAATCCAGCCCCGTCAGCCTCGATCGCCGCGTTTCCGACCTCTGGAAAGAGATCTGATCGCGTCGCGAGTGATCCAAACCGCGCCAGCCTGACCACCTGGATCGCCGTGTTCGCGGCCATGATCGGCGCGTTCATGGCGATCCTGAACATCCAGATCACCAACGCCTCGCTGCTCAACATTGAAGGCGGCATCGGCACCGGCGTCGACAACGGCTCCTGGATCTCGACCTCTTATCTCATCGGCGAGATCGTGGTGATCCCGCTCACCGACTATCTCAGCCGGGTGTTCTCGTTCCGCCGCTACATGCTCGCCAGCGCCACGCTGTTCGCGGTGTTCTCGGTGGCCTGTGCGTTTACCCACGACCTGCCCTCGATGATCGCAATGCGCGGCTTGCAGGGCTTTGCCGGCGGCGTGCTGATTCCGATGGCGTTCACGCTGGTGCTGACCAAGCTGCCGAAGCCACAGCAGCCGATCGGCCTCGCGGTGTTCGCGCTGTCCGTCACCTTCGCGCCCGCGATCGGCCCGACCATCGGCGGCTACCTCACCGAGAATTACGGCTGGCAGACCATCTTCTTTGTCAATGTGCTGCCCACCATCGTGATGGTTGCCGCGCTCGCCGCCACCCTCGAGCATCAGCCGATGCAACTCGGCCTGCTCAAGGAAGGCGACTGGGCCGGGATCGCCACCATGGCCGTCGGGCTTTCGGCACTGCAGACGGTTCTGGAAGAAGGCAACAAGGACGACTGGTTCGGCTCGCCATTCATCGTCAAGCTCGCCATTGTCGCGGCGGTCAGCCTCGTGCTGTTCGTCTGGATCGAACTCACCGTCGAGAAGCCGCTGATCAGGTTGCGCCTCCTGCTCCAGCGCAACTTCGGGTTCGGCACCATCGCGATGACCTTGCTGGGATTCGCGCTGTTCGGATCGGTCTATATCCTGCCGGCCTATCTCGGCCAGGCACAGGGTTACAATGCCGAGCAGATCGGCATGGTGATGGCCTGGACCGGCCTGCCGCAGCTCATCCTGATCCCGCTGGTGCCGAAACTGATGCAGCGCTTCGACACCCGCTACATCGCTTTCCTGGGCCTGATGATCTTCGCCTACAGTTGTTTCATGAACATGACCATGTCGCTCGACTATGCCGGCGACCAGCTCTGGATCCCGAACATCGTGCGCGCGATCGGCCAGGCGATGGTCCTCACCCCGCTGACATCGGTCACGACCGGCAACATCGCACCGCAGGACGCCGCAGCGGCCTCGGGCATCAGCAACATGTTCCGTAACCTGGGCGGCGCGATCGGCACCGCGATGCTCGCCACGGTGATCACCAAACGTGAGCAGTTCCACTCCAACATCATCGGCCAGTCGGTAACGCTCGGCCGCGAAGAAGTGCGCGCCCGCCTTGCGCAGATGCAAGGCTATTTCATGGCGCATGGCATGCCCGACCCGGCGACGGCCAATCACCAGGCGATCGTTGCGCTCGGCCAGACCGTGAAGCGCCAGGCCCTGGTCATGGGCTTCAGCGACACATTTGCGGTGATCGGCGTGGTGCTGGCGCTTGCCGCAATCGCAGTTCTGTTCACGCGCAGGGTCCAGAGCGCAGGCGGGGCCGGTGCACACTGAAATTTGAAAGGATTCTAGTCTGCCGCGGGTAGCGCCTGACACATTGCTTCGGCACAACCACCTCAACTTCGGGCCGCTTGTCCCGGAGTTCCACTTCTCTCCGAAAGATGCCCCCCTCCGGAGAGCTGGATGGCCGCAAGCCGGGTTCGCCCGGATTGCAAGGGCTTGCCGTTCCCGGGCCGAAAACCTCCCGGTTCGCGGCGCGGCAAGCCCGGCCATGACTGGAGATCGCGAGTGCGATCCGAGCGGCGTGTGATCGAACGGCTTTGCAGCCTCACCTCCGCGTCGACCGCGCAGCCATATCCGCCCCGGTTCAGCCGTTCGTCATCTCAAACGATCGCTCGCGTAAAGTTGAAGGCTCCCGGCGACAGGCACGGGCTACATCAGGGCACGTCGCATGCCGCGCCGAACGGAGCAACGACCGATGACCAAGCTGAGATATGCACTTGTTGCCCTGCTGACACTGGCCGCGCAGGCGATGTTCGGCACCGCGCACGCGGCTGGTGTTGTCGACCGGCTCTACATCCTCAATTGCGGCGAAGGCACCGCCGGCGACATCTCCATGTGGTCGCCGGGTGTCAATGAAGGCAAGTCGATGGCATTCGTCGACAATTGCTACCTCATCAAGCACGGATCGGACTGGTTCATCTGGGACACGGGCCTGGCCGACAGCATCGCGGACTTGCCGGACGGGCAAAAGCCGGCCGATCCCCGGTTTTTGACCTGGCATCGCCCAAAGACGCTGGCCTCGCAGCTCACCCAGCTGGGTCTCACCCCCGCGGACATCAAGAGCATGGCGGTGTCTCACACCCATCCCGACCATATCGGCAATATCGAGATGTTTCCGAATGCCATGCTCTATGTGCAGAAGGCGGAATATGACTGGCCGGGCGCCAATAACACGCCCCGATTTGTCCCCGGTCATCCCGTCACCAAGCTCGACGGCGACCACGACGTGTTCGGCGACGGCAGCGTGACCATTCTCTCCACACCGGGGCACACGCCCGGCCACCAGTCGCTGCTGGTGAAACTGGCCCACACCGGCGCGATCGTGCTGTCGGGCGACGCGGCCCACTTCAAAAGCAATTGGGACAATCGCGGCGTGCCCGCCAACAATTTCAGCAAGGAAAAGACGCTGGCCTCGATGCAGCGGATCTCCGACATCCTGACCAAGGAGCATGCGCAGCTCTGGATCAATCACGACAGGGCGCAACGCGACACCCTGAAGATGTCCCCGGAGTTTTACGACTAAAGCGTGATGAGTTTACGTTGAATCAGCTCCGTCATCCTGAGGCGGCCATTCGCAGAATGGCCCTCGAAGGACGACGGCCACTGACTCTCGGGCCGTCGTCCTTCGAGGCCGCTACGCGGCACCTCAGGATGACGGATCACATTGAGCGAACCATCATGCTTTAGGCTTTCACGACCTGTCCATCGAGAAAGAACTCCGCCATCAGCGCGATCGAACTCTCGAACATGCCGACGCCCGAGAGCGTTCCGCAGCCCTTCGCACGCGCGACCTGAAGCAGCGGGGTGACCTCGGGCACGGTGATGACATCGCCGACAAAGCAGGCCGGATCAATCCGGTCCGCCTCGACCGGCAGAGGATCGTCCGATCGCATGCCCCGAGGCGTGGCATTGATCACCAGGTCGAATCCGACAGGACTGGCCGATCCCGGAAGAACCTTGCCGGAGTGGATGCCCGCCAGCCGCGCGATCAGCGCATCGCGCTTGGCGGGATCGGTGTCGTGAATCGCCAGCGCCGTCACCCCATTGTCCAGCAGGGCGAGCGCGATGGCGCTGCCGGCGCCACCGGCGCCAACCAGAAGGGCCCGCCGTCCTTCGAGATCGCAGCCCGAGGATGCAAGCCCGCGCACATAGCCAAGCCCATCCAGCATGTCGCCATGCCAGCGGCCATCGCCGCTCCTGCGAACGACGTTGGCAACGCCGAGGAATTTGGCCCGCGGCGACAGCGTCGCGCACTGTGCGCAGGCCGCGAATTTATGCGGCACGGTGGCAATGAAGCCGTCGACGTTTCGAACCGGCTCAAGCGACGCCACCACACGGCCAAAATCGTCCGGCGTCACGTGGAACGGCACCACCATCGTGTTGCGCCCACGCCGCGCGAATTCGGCCGTCAGGCCGGCCGGTGCTTTGACCTGGGCGATCGGGTCGCCAAAGATCGGAATCARACGYGTGGCGCCGTCGAGCATAACCGTCATCAGGATGATCCATTCGATTGCAACAGAAGCACGTCGAGGGCGGCATGGGCCTGCCGCGCCTGCTCGCCAAACGACAGCGCTGTGCGGCGGCCGTCGGGCGCCTCTATACCAATGGGCACATCGGGGGCGGCGGCAAGCAGCGCGGCGAGCGGCAACTGGCCTTCACCTGGATAAAGCCGTTCGCCCCGCGCCTCTCGCCGGACGGCGGCGAGATCCGGCGGCAGCGCCGCCGGCGCATCGCACAGATGCAGATAATGGAGCATCCCGGCAGGCAGTAGCGCCAGATCCGAGGGCGAGCCACCGGAACGGCTCAAATGCAGCGCATCGACCAGCAGGCCCGCATTGGCAAGCCCCGACGCGCGCACGATGTCTCCGGCCTCCCCGACCGTCTTGACCTCGCTGTAGGGAATAAACTCGAGGGAGGTCTTGAGGCAATATGCGGCTGCGAGCTCGGTCAGACGCGCGTGATTGTCGATCAGGCGCGACCGCACAGGATCGTTGCCGACCACGACCACGTAGGTCGCGCCGAGTTCGGCGCCGAACGCGAATGCCGGCGCAATCCCGGCAATATCGGTCTCCGCCGTCAGCCAGAAGGCCTCGATATCGAGCACCCTGAGCCCGGAGTCCGTCAGCCGCTGCCGGATCGCACGTTGATACGGCGCGTCGCCGATCACCGGCCGCATCGGCGCATCCGGCGTCGGCGGCACGATCCGCATCCCGATATGACTGAATTGGGCGCTCACTGCGGCATCGATCAGGGCGATCGGATCGGCAACCATCAGCGTCAGATGCGCAAGGGACAATAATCGCAATGAGAACTCCGGCTGCAGCGATCCGTCGTGACGATGCAGGACCATCCCGACGCGGACGGCGAAGGTCAAGTCGGTTCATCCGACAGAACCGGCCATGAAACAGCAAAGAAAGCGGCGGATCGCCGCTGCTGATGCGCCGGATATTGACAGCGGGCGGCGCTGCTGTAAACAATAATCGCTCAAACGTGCGATATTCGCACGAATCATAACAGAGGACGGACCACCAGCATGGGCCAGCTTTATCTGCACGAGACACTCGATCCGGTGCGGGCGCCGGGCGCGCACACGCGCTATCTCGACGAACTCGGCAACGTCGTGCGCACCATGGGCAACGCCGAGGGATCGGCCGGCGGGGAATGCATCGCCGCCTGGGTGCCGGTGTTTCTCACCGGCGACTGGCCGCGCATTGTCACGTTCTGGGAAATGCCCGGCGGATGGGATGGCTTCGGCCGCCATTTCGACGGCAATGGCGACCTCTTTCACCAGCCGCTCGAGCGCTGGTATGGCGAACGCAGCGGCGGTTTCGACCGCGTGCTCGAAGGCGCCGATTACACGCCAAGCCGGACCGAGATGGCCGAGACCGGCCGGCGCGCACCGGTGGTGTTGCAGCAGATCGTGTCGCTGCGCGCGGGCGGCGCCAGCACCTATCTCGATCGTCTCGGCGATGCCAAGGCCGCGATCGACAATGCCGGCGCATTCAGCGTGCTGGGTGGATTCCGCACCGCATTTCGCAACGACACCGAGGCGGTGGTGTTGTGGGCCTTTCCCGACATGGCGGCGCTGGTGCGGGCCGAACGGCGTCCTGCCGATTTTCCGGCCTATGCACGCTGGGTCACGCAATCGCGCGACCACGAGCGCAGCCACACCGGCCTGGTGCTGCGGCCGACGTCCTGGTCGCTGCTGAAATAACCCACGAAGACCGGAGCACGTTCCGGCTGACAATAAACGATGCTATGGGAGGGATACGATGCAAACCAAATGGGGAATGCTGGCGCTCTGCTTTGTCGGCGTGCTGATCAACTATATCGACCGGACCAATTTCAGCCTCGGCGCACCGCTGATGGCGCGCGAACTCGGTTTCAGCCCGGCGACGACGGGCCTGCTGCTCGGCGCTTTCTTCTGGCTCTACACGGTGATGCTGCTGCCGATCGGCTACCTGATGGACCGGTTCGGCGTACGCCGGATCTATCCCAGCGCCATGATCTTCTGGTCGCTGGCCTCCGCCGCAACCGCATTCGGACAGGGCGTCGTCTCGATCTTCACCTGCCGGCTGTTGATGGGCGGCGGCGAAGCCGCCTCATGGCCGGCCAATGCCAAGGTGGTCAGCCGCTGGTTCCCGCGGCAGCAGCGCGGCACCGCGACATCGCTATGGCACGCCGGTATCGGCATTGGCTCCGCGGTGTCCTATCCGTTTGTCGCGCTGCTGATCGCTAATTATGGCTGGCGCGCCTCGTTCGTGATCACCGGCCTGATGGGCGTGGTGTTCGGCCTGATCTGGTTCGCGGTCTATCGTGATCCGGTCACCGAACCGGAGGATGCAGCAATCGGTACGCCGGCCCTCGCCGCCGAACGCGACGACGATGAATCCGCGACGTGGTGGAGCCTGCTGCGGCAGAAGACCGTGCTCGGCCTCGCCATCGGCTTCTTCTTCGTCAACGTCATCAACTCTTTTTTCCTGCTGTGGTTTCCACTGTACCTGATGGACGCGCGCGGCTTCTCCCTGAAACAGATCGCGACCGTCGGCGCGCTGCCGTCGGTGTCGGCCATCCTCGGCGGGCTGCTCGGCGGCGTGGTCGCCGACTGGCTGTACAAACGCGGCTGGTCGCTCACCGCCGCGCGCAAGACCTGCCTGGTCGGCGGCCTCGCCGCGTCGTCGCTGATCGCTCCTGCCGCCATGACACCGGACATTCCGCTGGCGATCACATTGTTTTGCATCGCCTACGCCGGCATCGCCTTCACCAGTTCGAACCTGCAGGCCCTGCCGCCGGAAGTCGCTCCCCGTCCGAATCTGGTCGGCACCGTCGCCGCGATCCAGACCGTCGGAGGCACGGTGGCCGGCATCACGTCGAGCTGGCTGATCGGCGTCGTGGTCCAGATCAATCAAGGATCTTACGTGGCRCCGATACTCGCGGTATCGGCGTGCGCACTGCTCGGCGCGCTCAACTATCTGTTCATGGTCGGCCGAATCGGCAAGGACGATGGCCGCACCGGCACGCAGCCCCTCACGCCGGTAACGCTTTCGCCAGGAACGGCAACACGGCCGTGATCACGTCGTCGGGCGCTTCCTCCGCCAGCATGTGCCCGGCGACAACGGCATGCCCCTCGACCGTATCCGCCCAGCGGCGCCAGACCTCGATCGGAGTTTCGCCGAACACCGTTCGCCCCTCCTCCCACAGCACCAGGACGGGACAGGCAAGCTTGCGGCCGGCTTCCCGATCGGCGCGGTCGTGATCGAGATCGATGCCGGCGCCGGCACGATAGTCCTCCATCATGGCATGGCGCACCTCGGGCCTGCGAAATGCCGCGTAGTAGGCCTCGACCGCCTCCGGTGACAGCCGGTCGCGAAACCGCGTCATCTTGCGCAGCGTCCAGTCGAGAAAGAAGTCGGGATCGCCGGCCAGCAGCCGCTCCGGCAGATCATAGGGCTGGGCGAACAGGAACCAGTGATAGGCGCCGAGCGCAAACGCCCTGTCGACACGCTCCCACAATTCGATCGACGGCACCACCGTGAGCGAAACGAACGCAGCCACCGCRTCSSGATGATCGAGCGCAAGGCGATAGCCGACCCGCGCGCCACGATCATGACCGACAASGCCGAACCGCGCGAAGCCGAAATGCCGCATGACSGCGAGCTGGTCGTTCGCCATGGTCCGCTTTGCATAGTGCAGATGCTCGGCGTCGCCCTGCGGTCCACGGCTGTCRCCATAGCCACGCAGATCCGTCGCCACCACGGTGTAATGCCGCGCCAGCACCGGCGCGATGCGGTGCCAGGCCAGATGGGTCTGCGGATAGCCGTGCAGCAGCAGCAGCGGCGGCCCCTCGCCCGCGATGTAGGCCGCGATCCGCGCCTCACCCGTGTCGACGTCGTGGCGCACAAAAGGCTCGAAAAGACGGTCGGTCATGGCTATGACTTCCTGTGGCATGCTGACGTCGTTATKATCAATGCGTCGGTAGCGATCGACGGCAATAACGGCATATCTGGGATGCGACATCTCACCGGCGCAGTCCCCCGCGCTTGAACAGGTAAACGAGACGAATGGCGAAAGACCCTTCGCAAGAACACGACGGCCAGAGGTTCGTGGCGGGCTTTGCCCGCGGCCTCGCGGTGATCGAAGCGTTTGGCCCCGGCCGCCGCAGCCTGAGCGTGGCGGAGGTCGCCACGCTGACCGGCCTCGACCGCGCGGTGGCRCGGCGGCTGCTGCTGACCCTGGTCGAACTCGGATTTGCCACMGCCGAGAAGAAGCAGTTCGAACTCACCAGCAATGTYCTGCGCCTGGGCTTTACCTAYCTGGCYTCGCTCGGCCTCGACAGCACGCTGCAGCCGCACCTCGACAAGCTGTCCAGCCAGGTCGGCGAGGCGGTCTCGGTCTCCGTGCTCAGCGGCGCCGAGGTGATCTTCGTCGCACGCTCGGAGGCGCCCGGCAGCAGCATCGCCTATGTCATCAAGGCCGGGCTGAAGCTGCCGGCCTTTTCGTCCTCGTCGGGACGGATGCTGCTGTCGGCGACGACCGACGAGGACATCGCCGGCCTGCTGCAAAAGATCAAGATCGAGGCGCGTACGCCGAAAACCGTCACCGACCGCAAGCAGATTCTGGAAATCATCCGCAAGGCGCGGGAACGCGGCTACGCCACCAACGACCAGGAGCTGGAGCTCGACCTGTTCGGCCTGTCGGTGCCGATCAAGAATCGTGCCGGCCGGGTCGTGGCCTCGCTCAACGTCAATTCCCAGGCGCGCCGGGTCACCGCAAAACGGATCACCGACATTCTGCTCCCGGCGATGCGCGAAAGCGCGCAAGCGATCTCCGGCGTGCTGCTTTGATACGGTGGTCGCGGCCATTGGCATCCGGGCGCGTCCGCTTTCAAAATGCCGGTGGTCTCAAGCGACCGCTCGCAGCCTCGTAGCCATGGCCGGCGGCAAGCAGCGTGGCTTCGTCGAATTTTCGGCCGATCAGTTGAAAGCCGATGGGAACGCCGCTTCGACCGACTCCGCCAGGCAAGATGAGCGCCGGATGTCCACTCAAGTTCGAAGGGGCCGTGAAGCGCAGCAGCCCCGCGACGAACGCGGGATCGGAGCCCCGCGCCGCCATCTCGGCGAGCGAGGGCGGCGCCCAGCATTGGACCGGCATCATGATCAGGTCAGCGCTCAGAAGCAGAGTGTCGATGTCGTCCGAAAAGGCGAGGCGCGTCAGGGTTGCCTGGGTGAGAGCGGCTGTGCTGACATCGGCTCCTCGCCTCAGAAAGGCGGATAGCTGCGGACTATATTCATCCGCATGGTCCGAAAAAAGCGTACGGTGGGCGATCGCCGCCTCTCCTGCGCACAGGACGGACCAGGCGTCTATCGCCGCCTCGGGCGACGGCAATGCGGTCTCGACAATGGTCGCACCGAGATCGCGAAACACCTCCTCCGCCCGCCCCACGACCTGGCGAACCTCGTCATCGACACCGTCATTGATCAAGCGGCGATCGACCGCGACGCGAAGACCGCGCAACCCGGCGGTCAGACCCCCGCCGTAGGATGGAACCGCTCGCCGGGACGATGTCGGATCTTTGGCATCGTGGCCGGCCACGATGCCGAGCATGAGCGCCACATCGGCAACCGACCGCGCAATGGCGCCGACATGGTCCAGTGACCCCGCCATCGGAAAGACACCATGGCGGCTGACGCGTCCCCAGGACGGCTTGAGGCCGACGACGCCATTTGCCGAAGCAGGGTAGCGGATCGAGCCGCCAGTGTCGGTCGCGATCGACGCAAAGGCCAACCCCACCGCGGTCGCGACACCCGACCCGCTGGACGAATGCCCCGCCCAATGATCGGCGCTCCATGGATTGCGCGGGGCCGGCCGCCCGTCATTATGGATGGAAAACGCCCCCTCGGTCGTGCGCAGCTTTCCGAGCAGGACCGCGCCGGACGCAGCCAGCCGGTCGACGACCGTCGCATTCTCCGATGGTCGACGGTCCTTCAGGAAAGCAAACCCTGCCGCGGTGGGGATTCCAGCCGTATCGCAAAGATCCTTGACTGCAATGGGCACGCCGTGGAGCGGCCCGCGATTGATACCATGGCGAATATCATCTTCGGCGCGTTGCGCCTGCTCCATGGCGAGCGCCGTTGTCACGCAAGCATAACTCTCGAACGTTGGATCAAGCCGCGCGATGCGCTCGAGCATCGCCTCGGCAAGCGCAACCGGGGAAAGGTCTCCACTACGGACCAACGCGGCAACAGCGTGCGCGTCCAGTCGATGGATGTCATTGAGCGGGGAAGGACGCGAGCCAACCGGAGCGGTCTCGGCATGGTCGGCGTCCGCAGACGTGTCAGCGGCCATGGATCGTCCTCCTGTTGCCACGAGCGTTGCGCCCGTGGTCGCGAGTTGCAACACGCGTCTGCGATTCATGCCATTCACTCCACCGTGCGAAGCTGTTGCACGCGTTGCATGCGTGCGCAGAAGCGATCTCCAGCGCATGGCCGCACAATCAGACCAGCGCCAGCAGCGTTCGCGCCAGCAGATCCGGCGCCGTGACCATCACATCATGTCCTTCCGCGAGTTCGAGATAGCGCCAGCCGGGCGCCGTCTTGAGGCGTGCACGGGTCGCGTCGAACACGTCGAGTTTCGGTTTCAGGCAGGCGATGTAGCTGCGCCGGTAGGCCCCCTCGTCCTTGCCGACAGCCAGCGGCTGCAGATAGGTGTTGACCGGTTGCGGCCTCATTCGCCGCGTCACCCACGCGGCCTGAGCCAGATCCGAAACAGCAAAAGCAGCCGGCGGCAATGGCGGCAACCCGGCCGCAGGCGTGCGCGCAGCCAGGTCGCGGATCGTGGACGCGCGCTCCCCCGCATAATCCACCACGGCCTCCCCGCTCTCCGGCACGAAGGCGTCGAGATAGATCGTATGGCTGATCGCCTCAGGAAGACGCGCCGCCGCGCCGCGAATGACGAAACCACCATAGCTGTGGCCAACCAGCACGACGTTGATCAGCTCTTCCGCCTGGATGTGGCCGATCACATCGGCGATGTGGGTATCGAGGTTGACCCCGGCCGACATCAAATGCGCGCGTTCGCCGAGCCCGGTCAGCGTCGGCGCGGTGACGCGATGCCCTTGGGCTTGCAGCAATGGCACCAGCAGCCGCCAGCACCAGCCGCCGTGCCACGCGCCGTGGACCAGAACGAACGTACGTTGCGCCTGCGACTCGACCGCCATGGCTTCTCCCCTCCACGCCAGCGCCGAGACCGTCGCCGCCAACTGCAGAAACCGCCTGCGTTCCATCGCTCGCCCTATGATGTGGCGGGTGGCCGATAGCCGCGCCGGCTGCGCGGCGTCAGCACATCATGGCGAGGCCAGCGCCGCAGCACACCGAGATTGTCCAGCAACGCTTGAAAATCGTCGAGCAACACCGCCGTGTCGCGCACCGCAGACGGCGTGATGCCGCGTGTTAGCGCAAACGCCGCGAGCGCGCCCGCGGCCTCGCCGATGCTCCACTCGACCGTGTGCACACGATAGGCGCCGTTGGTGATGCGCGTGGTGCCGATGTTCTTGCAGGCCGGGATCAGATTTTTCATCCGCACCGGAAGCAGCGCCCCAAGCGGAATCTCGAACGGAAAGGTGTCGATGTCGACCGTGTCGCGTGTGCCGGTGGTCGAGGGATGCAGGTCGATCCGGTAGGCACCGACCCCCACGCTGTCATGAAAGGTTTCCGCCCGGTCGAACCCGGCCCGCGCGGCAACACCGATATGCTGCTCCAGCACGGTGAACTGTGCCTTGATGCGGTAGCCTTCGCGGTAATAGGCCTGCTTGGCGAGGCCGTCGGTTGTGCCGAGCACGTCACCGCGCAGCCGCAGCCCGCGATACCCAACTCCGCCGTCCGCCCGCGGCGCGTCGGTCTGCATCCAGTACAGGAAAGCCAGGCTGAATTGCCGCGCCTCGGCAAGCGCAGCCGCCGCGGCCTCCGCCGGCACGCCGACCGCGGGCTTCAGCCAGTAGTCCATTTGCGGCCAGTTCGCGATGGTGATGTCGCTGGCGTAGGCGCCGGGCAGGAAGTTCCTGCGATAGGCGACGCGGCGGGCGTGCCAGAGGTCGAACAGATATTCCTCATCGGTGTCGCCGATGAACAGCCGCCGCTCCAGCGGCCGGTGGGTGACGTGATCGCTGACGGTCCAGCCGAACTGCGGACCCGGCCAAAAATCGAGCTTGAGATCGCGAAAACGTTCATAGCCCTGCGGCTTGTCGATGCGATGGTCTTCGCCCGGGCGATAATCCAGCGCGAAGCACCAGGTCAGCGCCTGCTGGTCGAGCGGGTTCGCCGGCCCTTCGATCGCGTGCAGCTCGCCGGTCTCGGATTGCGATTCTGCGCCGATCACGTGCTCGACATCCGCCAGCGGCAGCAGATCGCCGGTTTCGGTGGCATCGATAACGAAGCCGGCCGCGACGAACAGCTCGCCGCCGGTCTCGAGATCGATCGCGGTGATGCCGGTGACGGCGTCGCCGTCAGTCGCGACCGCCACGGTGCGATGACGGCGCAGGACCGTCAGCCGGCCGATCGCGACGAACGGCGCCAGCATGGTCTCGATTGCCTGCACCGCCACGACAGGCTCGCAGCACAACGTGCCGACATTGCCCGCCCCCGGATTGAGCAGCACACGGCTGCGCGCCTCCGCCGTCAGCGGAAAGTGCGCGCGATAATGCTGCCGGATCAGGCGACGCAGTTCGAAGTAGCTCTGTGAGGTCACGCAGCTCTCGGCCCAGGGATGCTCATCGAGCGGCACGCCCTGCGCGGTCAACTGGCCGCCCAGCCAGTCGAGCTCCTCGATCAGCACCACGCTGCGCCCGAGGCGCGCGGCGGTCAGGGCCGCGCAGACGCCACCAAGACCACCCCCGACGACAATGATGTCAGTAGCAAGCTGCATTTATACTGGTCCATTCGTCGTGAGTTGTTGGCGTTGAATTCACTCGGCCTTGTTGGCGGCGATCGGTGGCGGCGGCAGAGCCGGCAGCAGCGGCTCGACCGCGAGGCCCAGCGCCAGCAGGTCCTCATCGTGCCGCGGCAGCACGGCGAACGACACGCCGAGCGGCAGGCCGCGCGCAGACAGCCCCATCGGCAGCGTCAGTGCCGCCAGCAAGCCCTTGGTGAGATAGTTCGTGTTGTTGATGTAGGCCTTCCAGGTGGGAATCGTGGCGCCGTCCATCACGATGGTCTCGTCGGAGCCATCGATCGGCCGCGCATCGGTCAATGTGGTCGGAAACACCAGCGCCGCGAGATGATGAGTGGCGAAGGCATCGCGGAACGCGGCGTCGACCGCGGGCTTGAATGTCCGCACCGCCTCGTCATACGCCTCACGCGACGGGCTCGCCGGCCCGAGAATGCGGGTCTGGTAATCCTTGACGAGATCAGGGCTGCGGATGCCGGCGACGAGTTGCTCAAACGTCACGCCGACCCGATAGCGGGCGAAGAAGGCGGGAACCTCGGTCTTCAACTCGTACGGGGTAATCGGACCAAAACCCTTTTCCGCCTCCACCAGCCCCGGCAGTTCCACATCGACAATGTCGACGCCCGCGCGCGTAAGACGCTGCAGCACCGACGCGAACCTGTCGCGACTGTCCTTGTCGGCGACGTCGACGAACAGCCTGCGCGGCACACCGATCCGCAGCCCCGCCAGCTTCGCCGGGGAGATGTTCGCCGACGTCCCCGACAGCACCGCATCCACCAGAACAATGTCGCCGACCGAACGCGCAAYGGGRCCGATGGTATCGCGCGTGGGCGACACCGGCAGCACGCCSTCCATCGGATAGCGGCCSACGCTYGGACGAAATCCCACGACGCCGTTCAGYGCCGCGGGGATCAGCACCGAACCACCGGTGTCGGTGCCYAATGCAACGGGAACCAGCCGCGCGCCGACRGCCGCGCCCGCACCGCCGCTYGAGCCGCCGGCGAAACAGCYSGGGTCATAGGCGTTGCGCACCGGGCCGAACACGGCGTTGTTGCTGGTYACACCRCCGGCGAGCTCGTGCAGATTGAGCTTGCCGACAATGACCGCCCCCTGATCGATCAGCCGCTGCACCGCCGGCGCAGTCGCGTCAGCGACATAATGTTTGGTCGCCGAGGTGCCGAACGTCGCCGGCTGTCCCGCCACCAGTACGTTGTCCTTCACCGCAACCGGAAGTCCGGACAGCCGGCCGGTTCGTGTTTGCTTTACAGCCGCCGCACCACCGGCACAGGACGACAGGTCCCCGGCCCGTTGCGTGCTGATGAACGTGTTGTGCTTGTCCCGTGCAATGCCGGCGAGAACGGTGCTGGCAATATCGCATGCGGCCCAGCGGCCGGCTTCGATCCCGGCCACGATGTCACGCGCCGACAATGTCGCAATCTCCGGCCGGTCTGTTGCCGCCAATGCACCGGCGGTCATGCCCGCCAGGGCGACGACGAACACCGCGGAATTCGACTTGCGACAGCCCATCAGTTCCCTCCCGGTCGGCAGCGCGGCCTTTGCCGCAACACCGGCAGCCTTATCCCAACCTCCGCTCCAGAGTCAAATTATCGCTCATTTGTGCGATTACCGCACAAATAGAAGCTTCATCAAACATCACACGCGAAGCAACCCGCGAACGCTCAATGATGATTTCAAGTCACAGATCATGTTCCGCCGACCCGTCTGGTTCTCCCGAGGAAGCGCATACACATGCGTGCCTCACATCTCACAGGAGAATGACCATGGACTATCGGCGTCTCGGCGCATCCGGGCTCAAGGTGCCCGCCCTCAGTTTCGGTGCCGGCACCTTTGCCGGCAGTGGGCCGCTGTTCGGGGCCTGGGGCACCACCGATGCAAAGGAAGCACGCCGGCTGGTCGACATCTGCCTCGACGCCGGCGTCAATCTGTTCGACACAGCGGACGTCTATTCCAATGGCGCCTCGGAACAAGTGCTCGGCGAAGCCATCAAGGGCCGCCGCGACCAGATTCTCATCTCCACCAAGACCACGCTGCCGATGGGCGACGGCCCCAATGACGCCGGCTCCTCGCGCAGCCGCCTGATCGACGGAACGGAAAGCGCGCTGCGCCGGCTCGGCAGCGATCATATCGACCTGCTCCAGCTCCTGTCTCTTATACACATCTAGATGTGTATAAGAGACAGGCCGATGGGCGACGGCCCCAATGATGCCGGCTCATCGCGCGCACGCCTGATTCATGCGGTGGAGCAGGCGCTGCGCCGAATGGGCACCGATTACATCGACCTGCTGCAACTGCACGCCTTCGATGCCCACACTCCGATCGAGGAGGTGCTGTCGACACTCGATACGCTGGTGAGCGCGGGCAAGCTGCGTTATGTCGGCGTCTCCAATTTCAGCGGTTGGCACCTGATGAAGTCGCTCGCAATCGCCGAGCGCCACGGCTATCCACGCTATGTCGCCCACCAGGTCTATTACTCGCTGGTCGGGCGCGATTACGAGTGGGAACTGATGCCGCTCGGCCTCGACCAGGGCGTCGGCGCTTTGGTCTGGAGCCCGCTCGGCTGGGGTCGCCTGACCGGCAAGATCAGGCGCGGCCACCCTTTGCCCGAGGGCAGCCGCCTGCACCAGACTGCGGAGTTCGGCCCGCCGGTGGACGACGAACGGCTGTATGCGATTGTCGACGTGCTCGACACCATCGCAAAGGAGAGCGGCAAGACCGTGCCGCAGATCGCGATCAACTGGCTGCTGCGCCGCCCGACCGTGTCCTCGGTGATCATCGGGGCACGCAATGAGCAACAGCTGCGCCAGAATCTCGGTGCGGTGGGCTGGGAATTGACGGCCGAACAGATCGCCCGGCTGGATGCGGCCAGTGTCGTGACGGCGCCTTACCCGTACTTTCCCTATCGCCGACAGGAAGGTTTCGCACGGTTGAATCCGCCCGCGGTGTAAGGCTCCGCGAACCCAAGACCGCTGGATCAAAGAACCGTTGCGGAGGGTCACGCCTGCGCGACGGCCTGCGGTGCTTTGAAGGTCAGGCGCTGACACATTGCGGATTGGCTTCGCGTACCGCGAACATTCCGAGGCCCGCCGTGGACACGATCACAACCACCGCCCCGGTATTGACGCAGCGCTGCCGCCTCACACTTTACCAGGCGGGACATCGGCGCCCGGCAGTTCGTGCGAAGAGGTATCCGCCTCCTCATCAGCCAGCCGGTCCAGCAGTCCGGCGGCGAGGCCAAGCAGTTCGCGTTCGGCAACCGTCAGTTTCGCGGCCATGGCTTGCGCGAGCCACGCATCCTGCTGGCGCGCGTCGCTTCCCAACAGCTTGCGGCCCGCCGGCGTGATCTCGATCAAGAGCTGGCGGCGATCGGCCTCGGCCGGCCGTCGTCGAATCAATCCGCGCTCATCGAGATCGGCGATCAGGCGCGTCAGCGATTGCGGCTGCAACCGCTCCAGCCGGGCAAGGTCGGTCGCGATCATCGGCCCGCGAGCCCGATGCAACCGCGCCAGAACGCTGATCTTGGAGGGGCTGACGCCGTGATCGGATCGCTGCACGCGCAATTGCCTTGCCATTCGGGTGATGCTGCGCCTGACACGACGCGCGGCCTCGACAGCCTCGCTGTGCTGCCGGTCGGTATCCAGCGTTCCGGGTGCCATGTGAAGTACCTTGTTAAGCGTCTCGAAGCTGTCCGCGGCCGAACCGGGAATACTACCGGTACCGCTTGAGGCGATCCCAGATTGCTGCAAGACCGCCGCGCAGCCCGCGGCAGATGAAAATAGGCCGATTGGTCTCATACGGCATGGCGTAAGCGACACCGAAGTGGCCTGCGATGTCGACCGTCCCGCAAATCCGGCGCCAGCGATCCGGATCTCCATTGATATGAATGATCACGCTGCCGTCGACGCCGCGCGGCCCCCACAAGAAATATTGATTATGACTGCTCAAGGCCGGCGGCAAGCCGTCTGCCCTGCCGTAGACATCGATCGCCGCCGCCTCGCCGTAGTTGGTCGCGAAGATCGCGGCGCGCGGCTTCTCTTCGTCGGGCAGCGAACGGTACACCGCAGCAACATTTTGCTCCAGCGCCCGCCAGCCGAGCTGGTCGGAGAACACATGGGGCAGCGGCGCACCAACGGAGCTGGCCTGATAGGGTGGTGGCCGCAAATGCGTCCACAACAGGTAATGCTCCAGCGCCGGCGGATCGAGGATCGGAAGCACCACCGGCGCCACGGCGGCGCTGACCGCCAATGCTGCAGCCAGCCACAGCCGCGTAATCCAGCGGCTCAGCCTTACACAGACCACGGCGCCGACGGCGAACATCGTCGGATACACCGGGAACAGATAGTAGTTGGTGCCGTGCGTGAGATAATAGAACGCCGTGGTCACGATGAAAGCGATCGCCAGGAAACGAGCCTTGCGCATGTCGCTGTCGATGAACGGCGCGACCGCACCCGCAAGCCAGAGCGGCGCCAGTACGATGTTCATCGCCGCAGCCTGCCTCCATTCGAACTGCCAGAACGTACCGGTAAAATTCCGCTGGCTGTCGAGATGCGGCAGGATCACGTCGAAGAATGGCCAGCCGTTCTGCCATTGCCAGATCAGAGGCGGCAGGGAAAACACGATCGCAAAGGCAAGGCCAAGCCAGAGTTCATGCCAAGCCAGGATGCGGCGTGCGGGAGTGGCTAGAACACCCAGCGCGAGCGCGACCATCCACACTGCGATGCCCCATTTGGCTTCCATCGCGATGCCCGCCACAAGGCCCGCGACCACAAGATCGAAGCGTCGTTCCTGCAGCACGGCACGGGCCAGCAGGAACGCCGTCAGGGTCCAGGCGATCGGTTCGAATGTCGAGGTCGTGAGCGTCGAGGTCAGCGCCGCAAGGCCCGGCGCAATAGCGGCGGCAACCGCGGCAATGATCGCCGCCCGGCGGTCGCCGCCGATGAGGCGCGCGAAGGCGGCACAGAGCGGGACCAGCGCCGCAGCAGCGATCACCGCCGGCAGCCGCAGCAGCCAGACATTGTCGCCAAAAGCCTGGGTGGCAGCGGCGATCAGCGGCACCAGCGGCGGCTGGTCGACATAACCGAAATCCGGGTGGCGCCCGCAGACGATGAAATAGAGCTCGTTGCGGAAGATGTCGTATCGCCCGGCGACCGCAAGATGCAGCAGCGCCGTCAGCGCCGTGATCGACCAGATCCAGGGACCGCTATGCAGCGCCTCGCTATCGCCGGCTAGGCTGGAGCTTGGAACGGGGCGCACCAGAATCGGGATTAAATTAATACGCATAAGCTTATTAATTAGCGACCTCGCTTGGTCCAGGCAAGCTCATTTTTATCGCTATTTTGCGGAATAACGACAAAACCCGCGTTCTCGCGCGGATAATATAATAAGTTTTGACTTATTGATTCAAATCTCTGCCGGCCGGCCATGCCGCATCGGCCGCTGGCGCGGCGCACGGGTCAACGTCATTGCGCGACCTCAGGCCCGCGCCACGACCTGCAACGCCTTGAAAGTCAGGCGCTTGGGATCCCGAATCCCGGAGAGATAAAGCTTCATGATGAAATCGGACGCCGCCTTGCGGTCGCATCCAGTGAGAGACACCACGGCGTCGACAGCGATCTTCTGGGCGTCCATTCGGCTTCCTCGCGGGTCGCCCGGCCTGACAAAGTTAGAATCGGCGGGTTAATTTATCGTTCAATGACCGATTTGGGGCCAATCTGGATATACGTGGAATAGCCCATTGAACCAGCAGCCTGAGCATGACGCTGTTGCGCCACCTCGTTTCGCCGCGCCCGTGGCCATGATTTTACGAGTCCGGCCGATCCCGCAGCAGCCGCTCCACAAGACGGTCGGCGAGAGCCTCGTTCGCCGGCGTGCCGAACAAGGCCCGCACGTAGAGCGGCGCCAGCAGATGATCCAGCACGTCGGCGACTGACGGCGGCTGCTCGCCGCGCGCGCGGGCGCGCTCCAGCATCGTGGTGATCTGCTCGCGCCGCGGCGCCAGGGCTGCGATCCGGGCCGCGCCGCCGGCGGAGTCCGCCGGCATTGCGGTTGCCACGATGGCGCGAAAGAACGACGAGCCACCGGGCTGTTTCAGCCCCGCCGCGATCCTGCGGCCCCACATGCGCAGGTCGCCGGCAAGCGAGCCGGTGTCCGGCAGCGGGCTGTCGTGGATCAGTTGCTCCACCGCCACGTCCACGATCAAGGCGGATACGTCGCCCCATCGCCGGTAGAGGCTGGTGGCCGCGACGCCGGCGCGCTCCGCGATATCGGTCATGCTGACCCCGGCATGCCCTTTCTCCGCGACCAGGGCTGCAACCGCTTCAAAAACCACGGCTTTTGTCTTGGCGGTGCGCCCGCCGGGGCGTGGCTTCGGCTCCGGTTTCTCTGTCATGACTCTTCCTTAATGCAAAAAAAATTGCATTAGCTGCGATCCTGCGGTAAACCGCTCCGAAATACAACGGGAGGATGCCTCATGAATCGCCGGACCCTTCTTTCCCTCGGTCTGTCTGTTGGACCACTCGCTCTTCTCTACGCCAACGGTGCCACGGCCGCGGAGACCGCGACAACCGCAGCGCCTCCGTCTCACGGTGGCGGGCGGCTGCTGTTTCCGGACGACGCCCAGTTCTGGTTCGAGACCGTGCGATCGTTCGGCGCCGCCGAGTATGGCGGGTCGCTGTTCGGCGAGGTCCTCGCCACCGCATCCCGCATCACGGCCGGTGACTATGATAGCTGGTACGCCGAATGGAATGCGACGGCGGATCGTGTCGCAGCCGAAGCGGCCGATCAACTCGCGCGCGGCCATCACGTCAGCGCACGCGACAGTTTTTTGCGCGCGACGACGTATTACCAGAGCTCGGAGTTCTTCCTGCACGGCCAGCCGGGCGATCCGCGGATCATGCGGGCCTACAAGCTCTCGGTCGATTGCTACAAGCAGGCCGCGAAGCTGCACGATCCGCTGATCGAGGCGGTCGAGATTCCCTACGAGCACACCACCCTGCCGGGCTACTTCCATCACGCCGGCAAGCAGGGCCAGCGGCCGACCCTGATCATGCATACCGGTTTCGACGGATCGGTCGAGGAGATGCATGTGTCGGGCGCGCGCGCCGCGGTCGAGCGCGGCTACAACGTGCTGGCGTTCGACGGGCCGGGCCAGTACGGGCCGCTGCACCGCGAAGGCCTGGTCTTCCGCCCCGACTGGGAGAAGGTGATAACGCCGGTCGTCGATTTCGCGCTGAAGCAGCCGGGCGTCGATCCCAAACGCATTGCGCTGATGGGAATCAGCCTCGGCGGCGTGCTCGCACCGCGGGCGGCGGCGTTCGAGAAGCGGCTSGCCGCGCTGATCGCCAACGACGGCCTCTACGATTTCTCGGCGGCGATCCGCGACGGCGTCCCGCCGGAGAAGTGGGRCGCCTTCACCGCGGCCCTGAAGGCGGAGACAGCCCCGCAGATCGACGCCATGCTGGCGGGGCAGATGAAGACATCGCCGACGGCCCGCTGGTCCTATGCCCACGGGATGTGGGCGACCGGYGCAAARTCGCCCCGCGGCTTCCTCGCCAAGGTGCTCGACTACAATCTGAAGGACGGCGTCGCCGAAGCCATCGCCTGCCCGACGCTGGTGTGTGACGCCGAGAGCGACCTGTTCTTCAAGGGACARCCGCAGGCGCTCTATGATCATCTGACCTGCCGCAAGACGATGGTGCGGTTCACCACGGCCGAGGGCGCGGGCGCCCATTGCCAGGTCGGCGCGAGCCGGCTCGCGTTCGCACGCATGCTCGACTGGCTCGACGAGACGCTGGCTTAGCCATCGCGTCACACGGCATGTTTCGAAACGCGTTTCGGGTAACGCCTAGCGGTGTTCGCGAAACGCCGCCGCCACCGTTCGCAGCGCGCCGCGCGAACGCGCGTCGGTGAGTGTGGAGTGCAGCACCACCTCGGATGACGGCAGTGGCGGCAGGGCGAACCGCTCGCCGACGTCGACGGCGCCCACGGGCACGATGCGGTGCGCCAGCGCCGCGACCGCCAGCCCCGCCGACACCGCGGCGACAACGGCGGCCATGCCGCCGCCGACAAAGACTTCGGTCCAGGGCTGGCCCGCGGCGTTCAAGGCGCGTGTGGCGTTGTTGCGCACACCGCACGATGGCGACAGCGACGCCAGGCGGAGCGCATCTCCCGCCCGGTGCACCAGGGACGGCGAGGCGAACCAGCCGACCCGCTCCTGCGCCAGCAATTCGCCGTCGCGCCGGTCGTCCTCGCGTCGCACGATGGCGGCATCGAGCGTGCCGCGATCGAACGCATCCAGCAGAACGCGCGAGGCATCGATCTCGACCGTGATGACAAGCGCGGGATCATGGCTGTGCAGCCGCGTCAGCAGCAGCGGAAGTTCGGGCCCCGCCACATGGTCGCTGATGCCGAGGGCAAAACTCTGCGGGCTCGATGACAGCCCGGCCACCGCGCGTTCGTGGGCGGCGATGAAATCCCGCGCCACATCGAGGAAAGCCGCGCCGCGGGCCGACAGCCGCACCGAGCGCGGTGTCCGCTCGATCAGCTTGTGGCCAAGCCGATCCTCCAGCCGCTTGAGCTTCACGCTCACCGCGGCCTGCGAGGTGTCGAGCGCTTCCGCCGCGCGGGTGAAACTGAGGAGATCAGCCACCAGCACGAAGGCCTGCACGGCATCGACGTCCAGCGAAGCCATTTTATATACCTAAATGTTATCTCTGAAATATTCAAACATGCCATTTTTATATGGTCAAGCGCTCACTAGCTTCGCCCTCACACACCCCCGTGAGGACGCCCATGACCGACCTGCCCTACGCCACCCTGCTCGAAACCTCCGATGCGCTGAAAACGCGCAAGATCTCGCCGATCGAACTGACCGGCGCCATGCTCGATCGCATCGCCCGCCTCGATCCGCAGCTTCATTGCTATGCCACCGTCACCTCGGAACTCGCGATGGCGCAGGCCGCCATCGCCGAGACGGAGATCGGCCGCGGCATCAGCCGCGGTCCGCTGCACGGCGTGCCGATCGCAGTCAAAGACATCTGCAACACGGCCGGTATCGTCACGGCCGCCGGCATGCCGATCCGTGCCAACCATGTTCCGCCCCACGACGCCACCGTGGTCAAACGGCTGGTGGACTCCGGTGCGATTTTGCTGGGCAAGCTGCAACTCACCGAAGGCGCGTTCGCCAAGCACCACCCGGCCATCACACCGCCGCGCAATCCATGGAACGCCGACTACTATGCAGGCGCCTCGTCGAGCGGCTCCGGCGTCGCGACCGCGGCCGGACTGTGTTTCGGAGCACTCGGCAGCGACACCGGCGGCTCGATCCGCTTTCCCGCCTCCGCCAACGGCATCACCGGACTGAAGCCGACCTGGGGCCGGGTCAGCCGTCATGGCGTGTTTCCCCTGGCCGGCAGTCTCGATCACATCGGCCCGATGACCCGCACCGCCGCCGACGCCGGCGCCATGCTCGGCGCCATCGCCGGCCGCGATCCGAACGATCCGACCACGCTCGGTGCGCCGGTGCCGGACTATCTCGCCGGCCTTGGCGACAAGCTGCGCGGCGTGCGGATCGGCATCGACATCGCCTACAACGAAAACGGCGTCGATGCCGACATCGTCGCAGCGGTGCGCGATGCGCGCATGGTGCTGGAGGAACTCGGCGCCAGCATCAGGCAGGTGACGCTGCCCGATCCCGCCGCAGTGATGGCCGCGTGGGGGCCGTGCTGCTCGGTGGAGACGGCGATCGTCCATGAGACCACCTACCCCTCGCGCGCATCGGAGTATGGACCACCCGACTCCGGCACCATCGCCGGACTGATCGAGGCCGGCCGCAGCGTCACCGCCCGCGAGCTGATGATCGCGCAACAGGCCCGCCTCACGTTCAGCGGCGCGCTGGCCCAGTTGTTCAGTGATATCGACCTGCTGCTGATCCCGACCCAGCCGCTCGCCGACTTCACCGTGGCGCGCGAGGCCGAGCTGTTCGCCGATCCAGACGGGCTTGCGGCCTTCCTGCGCTTCGCCACCCCCTTCGACATGTCCGGCAGCCCGACCATCACCTTGCCCGGCGGCTTCACCAAAAAAGGCCTGCCGCTGTCGTTCCAGCTGGTGGGGCGGCATCTCGAAGAGACGCTGCTGGTGCAGGCGGGCCACGCCTATCAACAGGCGACCGACTGGCATCGCCGTCATCCGACCCTTTGAGCCACGGAGCAGATGATGAGGGTTGCAGATATCGAACAAGCGAAAAGTATCGCAGCCAAACCAGAGGGCGATCCACGACGCTGGTTTGCCCTCCCGGTGTTGCTGACCGGCGCGTTCCTGCCGATCCTTGATTTCAACGTGGTGAACCTCGCACTCCCGGACATCCGGCAGAATCTCGGCGCCACCGCGAGCGATATCCAGTTCGTGATTTCGGCCTATGCCGCCACCTATGCGGTGTTCCTGATCACCGGCGGTCGTCTCGGCGACTGGCTGGGGCGCAAGCAGATGTTCATGACCGGTGTGACCGGCTTCACGCTGGCCTCGGTGCTGTGCGGCTTCGCATGGTCGCCGCAGGTGTTGATCGCCGGACGCATCCTGCAAGGCCTCACAGCCACCATCATGGCGCCGCAGGTACTGGCTTCGATCCGGGTGCTATTTCCCCCCGCCGAACAGGGCCGCGCGCTGGCGCTCTACGGGGCCACGTTCGGCCTTGCCAACATCGTGGGCCAGATTCTCGGCGGCGTGCTGGTGTCGTCACATCCGTTCGGCTTCTCCTGGCAGGCCATCTTCCTGATCAATATTCCGATCGGCATCATCGCCTTCGCCGGCAGCCTGCTGTTCCTCGGTGACTCGCGGGCCGATCATGCCCAGCGGCTCGATATCGGCGGCGTGGTGCTGCTGTCGGTCACCCTCGGCCTGCTGGTCTATCCACTGGTCGAGGGGCGCGAGACCGGGTGGCCGGCCTGGATCGTGGTGATGCTGCTGGCCTCGCCGGTCGTCCTCGCCGGCTTCATCCGGTTCGAGCGACGGCTGAGCAGGCGCGGCGGCGCACCGCTGGTGGAGCTCGCATTGTTTCGCAACTGCGGTTTTGTGCTGGGCGTGCTGATGGCACTCGCGCTCTACCTGCTGTCGTCGTTCTACCTCACCTTCGCCGTGTACCTGCAAAACGGGCTACACATGACAGCGCGCGATGCCGGCCTGGCGACACTGCCCTACGCCGTCGGCTACTTCATCGCCTCGCTCGCCTCGGCGTCGATCACGCAGCGGCTCGGCCCTCGCGGCCTGACGCTGGGATTCCTGCTGCAGGTCATCGGATTCAGCGCTGTGGCACTCACGGTCGACGGCCTGCTGCCGGGAACCACCCTGCCCGGCCTGGTCTGCGCCGGACTGGGCTTCGGCATCGTGATGCCGTCAGTGATCAAGGTGGTGATCGGGAACGTCGATCCGCGCCATGCCGGACTTGCCTCGGGCATCTCGATATCGACATTCCAGATCGCCTCGGCGCTCGGCGTGGCCGTCATCGGTGGCGTGTTCTACAGCGTGCTCGGCACCCGCTCGGATCCACAAGCCTACGCACACGCCTTTGCCGTGGCCCTCGGCTGCAATGTCGCCTTCCTGGTGCTGGGGGGCATCCTGTCGCTGTGGTTGCCAGGCGATACCACCAAAACAACATGATGCAACCAGCTCTTTCCTCGATACGCGGCATCGTCGGCCCGGTTAGGCCCGGGCGGCGGTGCTGCGCCTCCGCGCCTAGCTCTGCGCCGCGCGGATCAGTACCGGAATCGATTTGTATGACGGCGTACCGGATTTCGCATCGTAGTTTTCGAGCGCGACCAGTACGTTCGCTTCCGGATAATATGCCCCCACCGAGCCTTCCGCGATGGCATGCGCCACCGCCGTGAGATTACGCATCGCCCGGGGCTTCGCGCCTGGTCCAGTCGCGACAGCGATATCGATGAGATCGCCATGCTTGAGGCCGCGGCGGGACAGATCGTTGATGTTCATGAACACCACATCGCGGCGACCGGTGATGCCGCGGTAACGATCGTTCAGGCCATACATCGTCGTGTTGTACTGATCGTGGCTGCGCAGCGTGGTCAGCGTGAGGACGTCATGGTCCGCGACCGCAGGATCTTCTTCGAGGCCCTGATAGACCAGGAAGTTGGCTTTCTTGCTCGGCGTCAGCCATTCCCGCTCGGAAGCCGCGTTGCGAAGCCAGAAGCCGCCCGGCTTGGTAATCCGTTCATTGAAGTCCTTGAAGGCGGGAAACACGCCTTCAATGCCGTCGCGAATCCGGCTGTAATCGGCGATCAGCTCAGCCCAAGGCACACGGGTGTTCGGTAACGTTGCCTGGGCGAGACCGGCAATGATCGCCGGCTCTGACCTGAGATGTTCGGACGCAGGTTTCAGACCGCCGCGGGAGGCGTGCACCATCGACATCGAGTCCTCGACGGTAACCGCTTGTGGGCCGCCAGCCTGCATGTCGATCTCGGTACGCCCGAGGCACGGCAAAATGAACGACTGCTTCGCAAGCAGCAGATGCGAGCGATTAAGCTTGGTGGCGATGTGGACGGCCAGATCGAGGCCGCGCATCGCCGCGAAGGTGACATCCGGATCGGGCATCGCCACCGCGAGATTACCGCCGAGACAGACCAACGCCTTGGAGCGGCCGTCCCGGATCGCCATGACGGCTTCGACGGCATCGTGCCCCTTGGCCCGGGGCGGCTGGAAGCCATAAACGCGAGTGATACCATCAAGCAGCGCGTCGTTCGGAATCTCGGTGATGCCGACGGTGCGATCACCCTGGACGTTGGAATGGCCGCGCAGCGGCGAGATCCCAGCGCCCGGTCGCCCGATATTGCCGCGAAGCATCAGGAGATTGGCGATCTGCTGCACATTGCCGGTGCCATGGCGATGCTGGGTGATCCCCATGCCATAGTTGATGATGACGCTTTTGGCGTTGGCATAAATCGTCCCAACCGCCTCGATGTCCGCACGCGGCAGGCCCGCGGCCTGCTCGATCGCCTCCCACGACGTCGCCTCGATATCGGCGAGCAACGCATCGATCCCGGTGCTGTGCTCGGCGATGAAATCGCGATCGAGCACGCCGGGACCACCCGCGGCGAGACTCTCCGCATCAAGCGCCAGCACGGTCTTCATCATGCCCTTGAGCACCGCGATGTCGCCGCCGACCTTGACCAGATAATAGGATGACGCGATCGGGGTCGACGATAGCGTCAGCATCTCGATCGGATTCTGTGGCGACGTGAACCGCTCCAGTCCGCGCTCGCGCAGAGGATTGATGGCAATGATCGGCACACCGCGCCTGGACGCCTCGCGCAATGTAGTCAGCATCCGCGGATGATTGGTCCCGGGATTGTGACCGATACAGAAAATCGCGTCGCTGTGATCGAAGTCCTCCAGCGTCACGGTACCCTTGCCGACGCCGATCGACACCGGCAGGCCGACGCTGGTCGCCTCGTGGCACATGTTCGAGCAGTCGGGGAAATTGTTGGTGCCGTATTCCCGCGCGAACAGCTGATAGAGGAACGCGGCTTCGTTGGAAGCACGGCCGGACGTGTAGAACTCGGCCATGTTCGGGTTCGGCAGCGCGCGCAACGCAGCGCCGATCCGGCTCAGTGCCTCATCCCATGATACGGCGACATAACGATCCGTCGCCTTGTCGTACGCCATAGGGTGGGTCAGGCGGCCCTCGTTTTCGAGGTCATAGTCGGACCAGGTCCAGAGTTCGCTGACCGGATGGGCCGCAAAGAACTCCGGCGTGGTGCGCTTCGACGTGGCCTCCCAGGTGACGGCCTTGGCGCCATTCTCGCAGAACTCGAACGAAGACGTATGCTTGGGATCGGGCCAGGCGCAGCCCGGGCAATCGAACCCGTGCGGCTGGTTCATGGTCAGCAGGCCGCGGGCTTCGTTGACAACACCCATCTGGCCGCGAACGGCGTCGGCTACGGCCTTCAGCGCGCCCCAACCAGCAGCCGCGCCTTGATAATCGCCGACGCCTTCGACGACTTGATCTTCGCTCATCGGGCTCTCCATGGTTACGCCAGGGGTGGCCGGAACTCATCACCGCACGACGGCATCGCGAACGACGCACCTGGATCGGAAACATGTTTTCCATCCAGCAACGAACGGTGGCCAAGCATCGGAAATAAAGCCCGCCACTTCAAGTAAACTTGCGTTTAAATTCCAGCGATATCGTGCGGAAAGACTGGACGAAGGGGCGGCTTTGCATGGATTCAGCGCTGGGTATGCTCAGCCGCTGCGGCTGAGCCATCGTTGCGTCGGGAACAACTGCAGCCGCCAGCGCCGCGACCCCTCACCCCAGATACCTTTTGGCACGAACAGCATGATCACAATGGCCAGCGTGCCCAGCACGACCAGATATAGGCTGCCGTATTGCGCGAGGTACGAGACGAGGCCCCACAGCAGCAGCACGCCGATCATCGGACCCTCGATGGTGCGGACCCCACCGATGACCACGATGAAGATCACATACGCCGTCCAGTCCGTGACGCTGAAGGCGGCATCCGGTGAAATTCGTGCCTTCTGCAGATACACCACAGCGCCGATGAGACCAGTGGCAAACGCCACCGCAATCCACAGCAGATACCGGATACGGCCAGTACGCACACCAACGCTGCGCGCGGCCGGCGCATTGTCGCGACTGGCCGCCAGCGCCAGCCCCAGGCGCGAGCGCACGAACGCATAGATGCTGAGTGTGATGACCACTGCGAGCAGCAGGGACAACCAGTAGATCAGCACATCGCGCGCTGCGGCCGGGCGCAGACCGAACAGCGCCTGGATGGCCTTGACGCCGATCATCTGAGAGAGCTCTGCCGGCGAGATCGACATGCCGGTGCCACCACCGAGCGACTTGAATTGCGCCGCGATCAGCCGCAGCGCTTCCGCCGCGACCCAACTGCCGATGGCGAAATAAGGTCCTTCCAGCCGAAACAGCAACGGCCCGAGTACGGCGGCGATCACCGCCGCAAAAGCGCCCGCAAGCAGAATGGCGACAATAGGATCCATCCCCGTCACGACAACAGCCGCGAACAGCGCATAGGCGCCGAGACCGACAAAGGCCTGTTGCCCCACCGAGACCAGTCCACCCCATCCGGCCAGTACGTTCCACAGCTGTGCCAGCGCCAGCATGGTGAACACAAAGATCAAGTCCTGGATCAGGTTGCGCGACGCCACCGCCGGCAAAAGCGCCAGCGCCACCACCAGGACGACCCCGGCAATAGCGGCGATGCGCGACAGGCGAGTGCCGATCCGCATTTGCCACACCGGTGCGGCCGAGGGCGTCACTTCGCAAGCGACCGATACAGGAACGCTTTCGATGGTCATGGCCGCCTCGACGGAAAAAGACCACGCGGCCGTACCATCAGCACCGCCAGGAAGGTGAGATGACCGGCCAGGATCTGCCACTCGGGATTGATGCGTGCACCGATCGTTTGCGCGAGACCAAGCACGATGCCGCCTGCCAGCGTGCCCCACAGGCTGCCAAGGCCACCGATGATCACGGCTTCGAACGCATAGAGCAGCCGCGCGGGGCCGATCGATGGATCGAAGTTGGCACGAATGCCGAACATGATCGCGGCGATGACCGAAACCGCAAGCGACAGCCCAACCGCGATCGCGTAGATGTTGCGTTCGTTGATGCCCATCAGTTGCGCGATCGCCGGATTGTCGGCGGTGGCACGAAACGCGCGGCCGAGCGATGTCCGGTAGAAAATCAGCTGCAGCAGCGCGACCGCGGCGATCGCCGTCGCCAGTGCCACGAGTGGCGCAAGCCCAACACTCAACCCAGGCGCCAGTGTCACAGAGGATGATTCGAATGCCCCCGCCTGCAGCCGCCGGCTGTCGGCACCGTATCCCAGCAACAGCCCGTTCTGGATCACGATCGACAACCCGAATGTCACCAGCAGCGGCGGCAGGATGTCGTCGCCGAGCACACGCTCCAGCACCAGCCGTTGCAATGCGAAACCGAGCACGAACATCGCGAAAACGACCAGCACGATCGCGACCGCCAGCGGCAGGCCGAACGCCGTCGTGATGCTCAGCACCAGATAGGCCGCGAGCAGAATCAGGTCGCCATGGGCAAGATTGACCAGGCGCATGATGCCGAAGATCAGCGACAAACCGAGCGCGAACAGCGCATAAACGCCGCCGAGCAGCACCCCCTCGATCACGGTATCCAATCCACCCATGATCCCCTCACGTTCCGAAGTAAGCTGCGCGGATCGTATCCTGATCGGCATCGCCAGGCCGTCCCGTCAATGTCACCCGGCCCTCCTGCAGGCAATAGAATCGATCGGTCGCGCGCAGCGCCCGTGCGATATCCTGCTCGACCACGATGATCGCGGTGCCGCTGTCGCGGATCCGCGGCAGCATCCGGTAGATATCCTCCACCACGATCGGCGCGAGCCCGAGGCTGATCTCGTCGCACAGCAGCACCGACGGATTCGACATCAGCGCACGGCCGATCGCGACCATCTGCTGCTGGCCACCGGACAACACCGTGGCGGCGCTGCGCCGTCGCTCCTGCAGCATCGGAAACATCCGGTAGACCGCCGACAGGTCCCACGGCGCAGTGCGCTCGCCACCATAAGCGCCGATCAGCAGGTTTTCCTCGACGGTGAGCGAGGGGAACAGTTGCCGTCCTTCAGGCACCAGAGCGAGGCCGAGCCGCACGATACTGGCAGCCGGTGCCGCACCAATATCCCGACCGGCAAGCCGGATGGCGTCGGGCCGGTTGCGCACGAGGCCAGCCAGCGATTTCAGCAGTGTCGACTTGCCGGCGCCGTTGGCGCCGATCACCGCCACCGCCTCGCCCTCGCGCAATTCGAAATCGATACCGAACAGAGCCTGGAAATCACCATAGAAGGCATCGAGCGCCGAAACATTGAGCAGCACGCTCATGCGGGCACTCCCATATAGATGGTCTCGACCTCGCGTGACCGCATCACCTGCGACGGATCTCCCTGCGCCACGACCTTGCCGAAATTCAGCACCACGAGCCGCTGCACCACCGCGAGCAGCGCGTGAACCACATGTTCGATCCAGATCAGGCCGACGCCTTCCGCATGAATGGTGCGGATGGTCGCGACCAGCTCATGGCACTCAGCGTCGGTAAGGCCGCCCGCAATTTCGTCAAGCAGCAGCGTGCGCGGGCGGGTGGCCAAAGCCCGCGCCAGTTCCAGCCGCTTGCGATCGAGCAGCGGCAGGCTGCCCGCGAGACGGTTGGCCTTCGCTTCCAGACCCGTGAGCGCCAGCGTGCGGCCGCAGTGCTGAATGGCCTCGGCTTCCGACAGGCCGCCACCAAAGAGCGCAGCCACCGAGAGATTTTCAAATACCGAGAGATGATCGAATGGCTGTGGAATCTGGAACGAGCGACCAATGCCCGCACGGCAGCGCGCCTCCGGCGGCAGCGCGGTCATATCGCTGCCATCAAGAACGACGCGACCGGAATCTGGCCGCAGCATGCCGGTGATTAGATTGAACAGACTGGACTTGCCGGCGCCGTTGGGCCCGATCACCCCCAACGCCTCACCCGGTGACAGCGTGAGGTCAATGGCATCGGCAACCACGATGGCGCCGAAGGATTTGGAGACGGAATGGAGTTCGAGCATAGGTGATTACCGAGCTTCAATGAATTGGTCTGCCAATTCGCATCTAAACCGTAGGCTGTCGTGCCCGGCTTTGTGCCGGGCATCCACGTCTTCACCGCCTCACAACAGGAAAGACGTGGATGGCCGGGCCAAACCATGACGCTGAACAATCAAGGTGTGTCTAGCTCAATGCCTGCATCTCGCCGCCCAGCGGTATCTGCGGCGCCTGCTTGTTCTCCGTAATCACCATGTCGTACTTGTCGCCGTTGAGCCGCCACTGGCCACCGACCAGCGGTGTCTTGGCGATGTTCTTCGCGGCGAACGGCGGCACCTTGTCGGAACCGAATGCGACCTGACCGACGATGGTGTCCAGCTTGGTGGCACCGATGGCTTTTGCGAGCGCCGCACCGTCGGTCGGATCGCTGGACCGTTTGATGGCATCGACAGCGACTTCGAAAAGCGAGTGCACGAACCCGATCGGCTGGGTCCACTGTTTGCCGGACGCCTGCTCGTAGCCCTTGGCGAGATCGGCGGCACTGGCACCCGTGAGGCTCGATTTGTAGGGATGCTTCGGCGTCCACCACACTTCGGTGGAGATGTTATGGCCACCCTTGCCCAGCGCCTGCACCGTCGTCGGAAACAGCAGCGCCTTGGCCACCGACACCACCTTCGGCTTGAGGCCCTTCTGACGCGATTGATTCCAGAACGTGGTGAAATCCGGCGGGATGATCACCCCGGTGACGATCTCGGCATCAGCGCCACGAAACGCCGCGATCTGCGAACTGAAATCGTCGGTCAGGTTCTGGAAGCGACCGGGGTCGGTGAGCTTGAAGCCCTGCTTGGCCAGGACCGGCGGGAAACCGATGGTGGTGTCACCCCAGGCATTGCCGTCGGCATCATTGGGAAATAGCGCGCCGACTGATTTGTTGGTCGACACCTGGTTCCACATGCCGGTGAAGACACCGATGACGTCCTCTAGGCCCCAAAAGTAATGGAACGTGTAGTCGAACGGCTTCCAGCTTTTCGGATCGGCGGGATTGGCCTGGCGGCCAATGAAATTGGTCTGCCACGGCGCGACGCTGGAAATGCAGGGAATCTGTTCGAGTTCACACTGGGTCGCGACCGGATTGTTGGTCTCCGGGGTCGCGGCAACCACGATCAGCGAAACGTTGTCGCGGGTAATCAGCTCCTTCGCAACCTCTGCCGCGCGATTCGGATTCGACTGGCTGTCCTTGGTGACGACCTCGATGGGGTAGGTTTGCGATCCCACCTTAATGCCGTCCTTTGCGAACTTGCGAAATTCACCGAGAACAAAGTCGTCGGCCTCCGCGAACGCCGCCAGCGGACCGCTCCTTGGCGAGACATAACCGATCTTGATCGGTTTTGTGGCCGCACGCGCCGCCGGGCCGAACAGCGTCATGCCCCCGGTTGCGGCAACGCCGCCAGCGAGACCTTGCAGCACGCGACGACGGTTCAATGTTGAATGTCTGAAATTCCAATTGGTCATGAAATCCCTCCCTCCTTGTCAGCCGGTACATCGCCGGCTGCGATCCATTTCCCTCTCCTCAGAGTGAGGAGTTAAACCTCGGCTCTACGCAGCTGCGACTGACCGACTACCGGTCTCGGCGTTGCGCCCGAGCAGTTGTCCGAACACGCCGACCAGAACGTCGGAGGCGTTGGACACCGCCTCCTTTGCGCGCCAGGCGACATACATATCCGGTCGCACCACGACACAGCCGTCCTCCTCGACCTCGCTCTGCCGGAACCAGTCGGCATAGATATCCAGTGCGTCGCAGCCGGCGGGCCCGATGGTCACGACATCGACGGGCAGGCCGTACGCCTTCTCGACCGCAGCCGCCGCCGGCTTCCAGCCATCCCCGCCGATGCCCGTGAGCAGCGTAAAGCGGCCCTTGCCCGTCAGATCGAGTGTCGACTTGCGTTGTCCCTGATGCTCGACCCAAACGTGGGGCAGATGCGCGCCGGGCCAGGTAGTCGCCTGATAATAAAGCTCGTGGTCACGGGTAAAGGCCGGTATCGGCGTCCCGTCGGACACAACGGCGGACGACGCGTAGCGCTGGTTCATCTCGACGCCGTGGCAATTGAATTCGTAGGTCTTGTTGGCAATGGCCTCGTAGAGTTTTTTGCGTCGCGCCTTGCCTTCGGTGGTCGGCTCCTTGCGGGCCGCCATCGCCTTCCGCGCTTCAGCAGGATCAGTTGACGACAGCAGGCCGACCGCCTCGAAGATCGGTGGAAAATCCCCAATGCTCTTGTTGGCGCGGGTGACGATCTGCTTGCCGACCGGCTGGCGTTCGGCCGAATAACTGTCAAGCAACACTGGCTCCGCGCGCCCTTCGAGCACAAGCTTGAGCTTCCAGCAGAGATTGTAGGCATCCTGGATCGAGGTGTTGGATCCCAATCCGTTGGTCGGCGGATGGCGGTGAACGGCATCGCCCATGCAGAACACGCGGCCCGACGCGTAATGGCCTGCATACATTTCGTTGACGGTCCAAGTCGAAGTCGAGCGGACTTTGACTTCGAGCGTTTCGTCACCGACCAGGTTGCGCACGATCGAGATGGCCTCGTCGTCGCTGAGCTTACGTTCACCCTGTTCGATATCGTAGCCCCAGATGATCAGCCACTCGTTCCATGGTCGCACCATGCGCACGAGGCCGGCACCGATGCCGCCGATCTGTGCGCCGGGCTGCAGCACCCAGTACAATACGCTCGGACGATGGGCGACGTACTTGCTGAGATCCGCCTGCACGATGATGTTCATGCTGCCGGCGCGGCCCATCTGGCCTTCCATCGGCAGGCCGATTACCTCGGCCACACGGCTCCGGCCGCCATCGGCACCGATCAGGTACTTGGCGCGGATCTGGTAGGTCTCGCCGGAGAGGCGGTCCTTCACCGTCGCGGTCACACCGTCGCTGTCCTGGACCAGATCGAGAAACTCGGTGTTGAAGCGCAGCGACGTGCCGCGCTGGCCGGCGGCCTCGATCAGGATCGGCTCAAGGAAATTCTGCGGCAGATCGCAGATGCTGACCGGGCTCGCGAGATCATAGTCCGCCTTGCGCGCGGGATGATTGCCCCAGGAGTACAACCGTCCCAGTTCCTCACCGGCAATGCTTTCACAGAACACGTTGTTGGCCATCAGGTGCTGCGGAACGCCCTGGGCCTTGGCCTTGTCCTCAAGGCCGAGATCGCGCAGCACCTCCATCGCACGCTGGTTGGTGATGTGAGCGCGCGGCGTGTCCGCCAGCCAGCCGTATTTGGTCACAAGGATATGTTTGACGCCATACATGCCGAGCAGCGCCGCAGATGTCGCACCGGCGGGGCCGCTGCCGACGATGAGCACGTCGGTTTCGATGACGGGTTTATTGATCTGGGTCATGTTCCTCCTCCAACTGTCTCGCACACCCGATCTCGGGCTTGATCACGTCATTCCGCCGCCATCAGCGGCTGCGGGACCATCCCGCTTCCCGGCTTCATCTGAAATTCGTAACGCATCAGATGCCACGGTCCGGACACCGGCTGGCCATCAGGCAACGCCTGTTCGTTGTGTTTTGAGATGCTGGCGATCAGCTCGTCCTTGACGCCGAACACTGCGTCTGAGCGCAGATACTCGTCGCCTTCCAGAAACACATGGGTGATGAGCGGCTCATACCCCTCTGCCTTCACCAGGAAATGCACATGGGCGGGCCGCATCGGATGCCGATTGGCAGCAGCGATCAGCGCGCCGACCGGGCCGTCGCTCGGGATCGGGTAGCTGCACGGCAGGATGGTGCGGAACGAGAAGCGTCCGTCGGCATCCGCGACGAATCGCGCGCGCAGCGATGGGCCTTGCTTATCGTATTCCGGTTTCTGGGAATCGTAGAAGCCATCGTCGTCGGCGTGCCAGACGTCGATCTCGGCGCCGGCGAGCGGCTTGCCGTCCAGATCGGTGACGCGACTCTGCACGAACATCGGCTCGCCGTCGATGCCCTTCGAGATGTCGGTGCCGTGCGGCATCGGCCGATGTTCCCCGACATAGAACGGGCCGAGCACGGTGGTCTGCGTCGCCCCCTCCCGCTCGCGATGATTGACCGCATCGACCAGCATGGACACCCCGAGCACATCCGACAGCAGGATGAACTCCTGCCGCAGCGGCGTGCAGATCTGGCCGGTGCGGGTGAGGAAATCGATCGCCTGGCTCCACTCCTCGAAGGTGAGATTGGTGCGGCGGACCAGATCGTGCAGCGCGGTTACGGTTTCCTCCATGATGAGCTTCAGCCGCGGATTCGGCGTGGCCGCGAAACTGCGGATCACTTCGGCAGTGAGATCCTGATCGTTGAACTGGGGCATCGGTGTTGTCCTTATGACGAATTTCAATGGAGAATCGGCGCGTCACCGCGCCAGGCGGCCGCGATCAGCGCACGAATCGAGACGCGGTCGACCAGACGGGGATTGGCGTATGGGCTTTGCACCGCAATCTCGGCGGCGCGATCGATGCCGGCTTCCGGCATGCCGATCTCGGTAAGCCCGCGCGGCAGATCGAGCCGCCGTGCCAGCGCATAGAGGCCCTGCGCGGCATTGGACACCTTCAGCGCGCGCGCCACGCGAGCCATGGCTTCGGGAGCGGCAGTGGCGTTATAGGCGCTCGCGTACGGCAGCACGATGGCATGGGTTTCGGCATGTGGCAGGTCGAACGAACCGCCGAGCACATGGCAGAGTTTGTGGTGCAGCGACATGCCGACGGCGCCGAGGCATGCACCGCACAGCCACGCGCCATAAAGCGCGTCACGGCGTGCGGCTCCATCCGTCTGCTTTGCCAGAATGAACGGTAGCGCGCGGGCAAGCGCTGCGATGCCCTCCTCCGCCATCAACGATGTCAACGGATTGGCGTCCGGCGCATAAAGCGCCTCGACCGCATGTGCAATCGCATTCAATCCGCTGGCAGCCGAGATTCGTGTCGGCAGACCAAGCGTCAGGTCAACGTCGTAGATCACAGTATCGGGAATGAGATCCTGCGACCGCCGCGTCGTCTTGATGCCATGCGCCGTCTCGCCGAGGATCGGCGTCATTTCCGACCCGGCATAAGTAGTGGGCATGGCGATATGCGGCAGCCCGGTGCGCAACGACAGCGCCTTTCCCAGGCCTACCGTCGAGCCGCCGCCGACTGCGACCAGGCCGTCGATGTCCTGCGCCTCGACAATCGCCAAGGCTGCCTCGGTGACATCCACCGGAGTATGCACGCGCGCACCCGAAAACAAGCCGGCCAGGCGGTTGCCGAGATACGCTCCAAGGCGCTCGCCCTGGTGCTGCTGCTCGCGTGTGGTCAGCACCAGCGCCCGCCTGATACCCAGGTGCTCGACCTCGTCACGGAGCCGCGCCGACGTGCCGGCGCCGAACACTACGCGATACTGTTGCGAGCAGTAGGCGAACGTATCCGGGGCAACCCCCGTGTCCGCTTCCGGATCCGTCGCACGCACAGGCGCAGTGGTGGCATCGATGTGCACGATGCTCATGGCGTTCTCCCAAGCCGGCGATCCGGCAGCATTGTTTGTTGGAAGGACGCTAGCCGTGCGAACTATGGCCGGCCTGCACGAAACCGGAGGATTTTTGCACAAAACTGGAAAAATAATGGGCTGGCCTGGACCCGGCGCTACGCGCCATCAATGATTGCGCCGGTACCGCCCCGGGGTCACCCCGGTGAAGCGGCGGAACATGCGGGTCAGATGTTCCTGGTGGGAGAATCCGCACTGAAGGGCGATGTCGGCAATGCTGTGCGCCTCGCTGCCGAGCAGGGTTTTGGCGCGCTCGATCCGCAAATTCAGCACATACTGATAAGGGGAGACACCGGTTGTCGCCTTGAACAGCCGAACGAAGTATTCGGTGCTGCGGCCGCAGAGGTTCGCCATCATGTCGAGCCGGATATCGGTCTCCAGATTGGCTTCGACGAACTCGCGAATTCGCTGCATCTGGCGATTGCTCAAGCGCTGCGAATGCTTTTCGGACTCCGCGGCCGGCTTGTGATAGTTGATCGCGATGAACCGGTTGGCGATCGCCTGCGCGATCGGGTCGATGAACAGCGACGACGCCGATAGCCCGCCGGTGATGGTCTCCCCGATGGCAGCGGCGAGATGTTCGAGCACCGCATCTTTTTCGCCCAGCATTGGCGCAAGCCCGCCGATCAGATCGGGCGAGGCCTGTTCCCGATCGGCGAACAGGTCGGAACGCAGATAGATGTGGGTGGAATCCAGCGCGGCATGCAGCACCACGTCGCACTCGTGCCCCGCGGGCAAGAAGAACACCCCACCACGAGGAATATGACGCGCGACGGATTTTCCGTCCACCGTATAGGTGATGTCGACTGGACCGCCGCGATGCAGCACCATCAGGCTGTCTGACAGTGCATGAAGCTTGCCGTCGTAAGGGCGCTCGCGCTGCACCGAGGCAAACGCCGCAGACCAGCCCAGCCCTTCGCTGGAGCCACGAATGTCCGCCTGGAAATGATGCAGGATACGATGAGTATCCTCTATCCCAAAAACCGGTTTCGCTTGCATCGGGCGGGCCAACAGGTTCGAGACATCAGACCCCGGCGAGTGAAACCCAACGGCCTGGGAATATCAACACGGGACCTGCAACCGACGCCTCTGTTGCGGCGCAATATTGCTTCCGGCCACCACCTCAGGCGAGCTAAGTTGCGACAGCCCAACGACAACCTGCAACACGGAACGACCCCATTCATGAAAAAACGTGCCTTGGTGACGCCTGCATCCGCAACCGCAGAATGCTTGTGCGGGGCGGTGCACCTCGCCATCGACACGCCCGCACGCTGGGCGTGGCACGACCACACCGCTGCAAGCCGCACAGCCCACGGCGCCGCCTACGCCACCTATGTCGGCAGCTGGCGCAGGCGGTTCCGCGTGGTCGAGGGCGAACAGCACATCAAGCGTTATGACGACAAGGCGACCGGTACGACCCGCAGCTTCTGCGCACACTGCGGCACGCCGCTGTTCTACGAGCGCCCACGTTCGCCGCACATGGTCAACATCCCGCGCGCTCTATTCCGCAGCCGCACCGGCCGCCAGCCGCTGTACCACATCGGCATCTCCGAATTGCAGGAGTGGGCCTATACAGGCGAACCTCTGGTGCCGCTGAAAGGCTTTCCGGGGGTCGTGTGGGAGCGACCGCGCAAAACCAAGCGACCGCCGGACGGAATGTTCTGAGTCGAGGCGCCTCGGCACTTCACAATATTGGCCGCGTTTCTCAGCTCCAGTCAGACATGTCTCACTGGAGCACTGAAACACCGCCCTGCGCTTCACGCCGCTTTGGCTCCGACCGCCTTGGCGGCTTCCCCGATGCCCCGCGCCATCGACACGAATTCGCTGGGCATCATCACGATGGTCATGGTGTTCTGCTCGGCGCCGACTTCGGTGATCATCTGCATGCGGCGCAGTTCGAGTCCCGCCGGGTTCTGCATGATGACCTCAGCGGCTTTGCGCAGCTGTTCCGCGGCATCGAGCTCGGCCTCCGCCTTGATCAGCCGCGCACGCTTCTCACGCAGCGCCTCGGCCTCCTGCGCCATGGCCCGCTGCATGCTAGGTGGAATCTCGACATTCTTCATCTGCACCAGTTCGACCTTGACACCCCAAGGTTCGGTGATGGTATCGATCGAACCCTGCATCAGGTTGGCGATGGTATCCTGTGCCTTGAGGATCTCGTCCAGCGAATGCTGCCCCAGCACGGTGCGCAGCGTGGTCATCGAGACCTGCACCACCGCGTTGCTGACATTCTTGACCTCCATCACGGCGCGCTCGGGATCGAAGATGCGAAACCAGATCACCGCGTCAACCTTGATCGGCACGTTGTCGCGGGTGATGCCTTCCTGCTGCTCCACATCGGCGGTGATGGTGCGCAGGTCCAACTTGGTCAGCCATTCGATGAACGGCACAATGAAGAACAGGCCAGGCCCCGCCGTGCGGTCGTACCTGCCGAGCCGGAAGATCACGGCGCGCTCGTACTGGTTCGCGGTGTAGATGCTTTTGACCAACAGGATGATCGCGATAACGACAATCAGGATTGCGGGAAAGGCGAGCGGAAACTCGGTCACGGCAGTGCTCCTGTAAAAATCTCTTTGATCCTCACGGATCAAATGAGAACGAAATAGGAACATTTCCCACCAACTTCAAGGGGTGCCAGACATCACTTTAGTGGGACCTAGCCAATGGTCATCAACAACGGCCGATCACCGCGCCACAATCACACGGCTTTGCGTCGCGTCTTCGTCCTTGCCTGCACCACCGACCCCGGCTTCTGGCTTTCCTCCTTCCAGGACAAAGCCTTGGCACGCGCCATCTGGCTGAGATTGGCGATGCGTGAATTGGCCTCGCCGGCGCGGTAGACCATTAAAAGTTCGGTCATCGCATCTGTGTCCGCCAACGGCACGTAGACGATGTTGGGAATGCCTATGTAGCGCAGGCTTGACGGCACCACCGCAATACCGAGTCCAGTCGCGACCAGACCGATGATGGTGGACGCCTCCCTCGCTTCCTGCACGATCGCCGGTACGAATGAACGCTTGCCGCAAAGCTGGATGAAATAATCGTAGATCCCGACGCCGTAGGAGCGTGGATAAAATACAAAACGTTCGTTGCGCAGCTCCGAAAGATGAAGATCGCGCCGGCCACTCAGCGGGTGAGTCGGATCGACTGCGACCACCAGCGGATCACTCAAGAGCCGCGTCGCCGTGACGTCAGCCGGTGGCTTGAAACGCGGCGGCGTGCGGATGATGCCAGCGTCGAGCTCGCGCGCCTGCAACGCCGTGATCTGCGACGTCGACGGCATATCCTCCAGCACGATACGCACCTCCGGGTATTTGGTGCGGAACGCATGCACCAGGCTCGGAAAGAACGACAGCAGCGACGACGCCGCGGTGAAGCCGACACGAAGCTCGCCGGCTTCGCCGGCCTGAATCCGGCGGATGTCTTCGACCGTGCGATCGATCCTGGCGAGGATCGAACGCGCATTGTCCTGCAGAAAGATTCCGATTTCGGTCAGCGCCACCTTGCGGCGCGTACGGTGAAACAACTGGCCACCGAGCTCGCGCTCGAGCTCTTGAATCGCCAACGACAGCGGCGCCTGCGTGATACCGAGGCGCTCCGCGGCCTTGCGAAAATGCAGATCCTCGGCGAGGACTACGAAATAGCGCAATTGATTGAGCTTCATGAGACACCTGTCGCGTTGCCCGGACGAAAATCCTCCTGCGGCATGCGACAAACAACCACCCATCGTCCGGGCGTTGCATTGCTGCGCAGGTCGTCGAACTCCGATTGATTTATTTTATATATCTTTCGTGCGTCCAATGGCAATTGACGCAATCACATTCCCAGCGCCCAATTGCACGAAAGAAACATAAACCAAGCGAGGGAGTACCCAATGACCGACGACTATTCACCGTAGATCATTCTTCATTTGTCGACATGTCGCCGCATCCGATCGCCGCGGCGCAGCCGGCATGACAATCCGCGTTTCCTGATGATGGCATGACACCGCTGGCGTAGCGCCCTGCGAACGCACGCTTGCGTCCGCGCGACATGGGTCAGGACGCGGCCAACGCACGCGATGTGCATCAAGACGTCAAACGACGCTTTTTTGGGGGAGAACCATGAAGTCCTATCACCATCTTACGGGGTGCGCCGTCGCGGCGCTGGGCATGACGGCAATTGGCGTGACGACCGCCATCGCTTACGAGGCGGGCTCGCCGGGCTTCGCGCAGCAGCCAGGCATCATTCTCGGCGCCTCCGCCGGCACTCCGGGCCCCGGCATCTATATGTTCAACCAGTTGTTCACCGCGCAGCAGACCATTGCCGGCCCCGGCGCGCCGAATGTCGGCGGCAAGCCGACACAGGTTCATCTTTCATCGGAGGCCACCGGCTTCCTCTTTGTTCCGGGATGGACCCTCCTTGGCGCGACCTACGACGCGGTTGTCGTGCAGCCGGTCTCGATGCTCGATATCGGAGCGCCTGCGAACCAGCAGAAAAGCGGCTTCCACAACACCTATGTCGTTCCGGCCGAGTTGAGCTGGAAACTCGGCGACAGCGGATTCTTCGTCAAGACCGGGCTCGGAATCTACGTGCCCGACGGCTCGACCACCGGCACCACCGGGCTCGGCAGCATCGGCAATCCGTGGTGGACCTTTCAACCGGAACTGCTGGTGTCGTATTTGAAGGATGGCTGGAACCTGACCGCCTTCCTGTCGGAGGAATTCAACACCAAGAACACCGTCACCGACTACAAATCCGGCAACGTGGTCCACGCCGAGTTCACCGCAACCAAGACCATCGGCAAATGGACCTTCGGCCCGGTCGCCTACTACGTCGGCCAGGTCAGCGACGATACCTCAAGCGCGTTCTACCGTGGCGCCATCAACGTCAGCCGCTACAACGTCTGGGCGGCCGGAGGACTGGTCGGCTATAATTTCGGACCGGCGACACTGAACGTCTGGGCGGTCGATGAATTCTCCGCCAATGCTTCAGGCGGAAGCCCTTCGTTCACCAGTGCCGACGGCGCCACCATCGTCAAAGGCTACAAGGTGTTCGCCAACCTCAGCTTCCGGATCTGGGCACCGGACGAGCCTGTCACGCCGAAGAAGATCTCGTACTACAAATGAGTGCAAAAAAGGGGGGGCGCCTGTCAGGGCGCCCCTCCTGCTCATGGCGATCGGTCAATGCAGGTGCCCATCCTGAGCGCCTGCCGGCAGCATCCAGCACGTGAACAGCGCCGCGCACATCATCACCGCACCGCAGCCAAAGCTCGCTGCAATAGCCAGCCGCAGGGCCTGCGTCAATTGCGAATGATCGTTGGCCGCGAGCAGACGGTCCAGGCTCTGCAGATTCACCGCAGACCCGAGCGCGACACGCATCATGCAGCCGGACAGAGCGACGCCCACCGCGCCGCCGAGCGAACGCATGAACGACATCGCGCCGGTGGCGGCGCCGAGCAGGTCACGCGGGACTGCATTCTGCACGATGACGACGGCGTTCGGCATTCCAAGCCCCGTGCCAAGACCGAGAATGGCAAGCGCAACAAGAAACAGCCATGGTCCGACATTCAGCAGCGCGCACACGACCAGCAACATGAGCGCGACCGCTTCGCAGGCCACGCCAATCACGAAATACCGCTTGAAAGCACCGCTGCGCGCCGAGCCGCGCCCCCCCACCGTCGCGCTGAAAACCATTCCCGCGACCTGGGGCAGGAGCATCAAACCGGACACTGCCGGCGACTGGCCGAGTACGGCCTGAAAATACAACGGCAGGAACACCATCGCTGCCTGCATGGCAAAAGTCATCATTGCCGCGGCCGCGACCGCGATGGAAAAACTAGGCAAACGAAACAATTGCAGGCTGAGGATTGGCTCCGGCGCACGGCGCTCGCGCCGCAGGAACAGCCCGATAAAGACCACGGCCAAAGCCGCACTCCCGAACAGGCCGGCGGACGACGCCGCTCCCTTCGATCCGATCGCACTGATGCTCAATAACGCGGACGAGGCGCCGATCAACCAGAAGATCACACCGGCGACATCGATATGGTGGCGCTTGACCTGGTGCGTCTCCGGGAGCGCCGTCAGAATCAGCATGAGCGCGAGAGCGCCGAGCGGCAGGCTTGCCAGGAAGATCCAGCGCCAGGACAGTGTCGCAAGCAGCAACCCGCCGAGCAACGGCCCCACCACGGTGCTGACCGACATCGCACCACTGAACAAGCCCTGATAACGCCCGCGCTGTCGTGGTCCCACCAGGTCCCCGATCGCACTCTGCGACAGGGTGATCAAGCCACCGGCGCCGGCGCCTTGCGCCGCGCGAAACATCACGAGTTGCAGCATACTGCCCGCAAGACTACACAGCGCGGATGCCACCAGAAAGATCGCGATGCTGCAGACGAACAGGCGCCGGCGCCCATACATGTCAGACAGCTTGCCGTAAATCGGCGTCGTGATTGTCGCGCTGAGCATGAACGCCGTGACGATCCACGAAATCTGTGACACGTCGCCAAGTTCGTTAGCAATACGCGGCAATGCCGTCGCCACGATGTTGAGATCGAGCGACGACAGCACGGTGGCGAGGATCAGTCCACTCAGCGCAACCCGGAACCGGCCATCCGGCAGCGCTGTGGCCGGTGACGGCGGATCGGCCACAACAGTCACGTCTTGCATGTTACTCCGCGGTAAAACCAAACAGCTTCGCCGGATTGTCGACCAGGATTTGGTGCCGTATCTGCTCGTCGGGCGCCCAGTCGAGCAGCAGGTTGATCAATTCGCCGGTGTCGCGGCTGCCGTCGGTGAGGTGCGGCCAATCGGTGCCCCAGATCGCCCGATCGGAGCGCGTCTCGATGATCGCCTTGGCCAGGTGGGCCACCGCGCCGTAACCGCGCTTCTTGGCGATCCGATACGGCGCCGACAGCTTCAGCCAGGCCGACCCCCTGGCCAGCACACCCAGCAATTGCTGGAAATCCTTGTCGGTCAGGCCATCCTCTTCCAGCATGTAGCCCATATGGTCGATGACGAACGGATCGGTCAATGTGGCGAGAAACGGAATCAGGTCACGCACGACATAGCCGGGGGTGTAGAACTGGATGTGCCAGCCGCGCGGCCGGGTCCGCTCCAGCATCTTGTGAACATAACGGTGGATCTGCTCCCGCGGCCAGTCCGCCCGGGCGAACAGATCAAGCCGGATGCCCCGCACCCCCGCTTCATGGAAGACATCGAGTTCGGCGTCGGTCACATCGTCCTCGACCATGACGATGCCGCGCGCGCGCGCGCCGAGGGTACGCAGCGTTTTGATGGTGAGGCGATTGTCGGTGCCGTAATAGCTCGGCTGCACCAGCACCATACGATCGATGCCGACATAATCGCAGAGTTCGAGATACTGCCGCAACGAGCCATCCGGGAAAGTGTAGTGCGGCTTGGCAACCGACGGATAGCCGGGCTCGAACACGTGAAAATGCACGTCGCAGGTATGTCGCGGCAACACGAAACCGGGCCTGGTATTGGTCGATGCCTTGCGCATCGGCGTCGGGACGAGAACTTCCTGATCCATCTCTGCTTCCTTGAGTCATGCTTTCGATTGATTGACGTGCACCGCGGCCTCGGAAAGGCCGCCATGCCAGCGACCGAGCGCCTCGATCCGAGAGCCGGCAGCGGAGAACAGCAGATCGATGTCCGATCCGGACATCATCATCGGCGCAACGCCGAGCGGCATCAGTCCAGCGACGATGCCGAGGTCGGACACCCCGCCAAGGATGCAGAGCTTGCCGTGACGCCGGCAGGCGGACGCAACCTGTGCCACGGCTTCATGGAGCGCGGGGTTGCGAAAATCACCGGGCGCACCGAGTTCGGCCGAGAGATCATTGGCGCCGATTGCCAGCATGTCGACACCGTCGACCGCCGCAATCGCGTCCGCATTGGCAATGCCGAGCGGCGTCTCGATCAGGATCTGCACGATGGTCGCCTGGTCGAGCAGCGGATTCAGCTGGCGCGCCGGCGTCGGCCGATAGCCAAGCTGCGGAACCATGGCGATCTGTGAACGCTGGCCGCGCGGCGCAAACCGGCAGGCTCGCGCCACGTCTCTCGCCTGCTCCGCTGTCTCGATCCGCGCTGCGACGATGCCGCTGGCACCGCCATCGAGCACGCGGCCGATCGAGCCATAATCGCGCTCCGGCACCCGGACGAATGGCGTCAGGCCGAGATCGTTGGCAACCGACGTCATCTGCGCCACGACATCCAGCGACATCGCCGAGTGCTCGAGATCGACGATGATGCTATGGTGGCCGGTCGCGGCCGCGACACGCACCACGTCGGCGGTACGGGCGCTGCGGATCATCATGGCGGTGACGAGTTCACCGCGCCGCAGTCTGTCCAGCAGTGCATTTCCGCGAGTACGGTCCGTGTTCATGTCCATTGCTCCAGCGCTCAACCCGATGCAGCGGTGCGGCCGCGCGAAGGGTACGTGATATTGGAAAAGCCGGGGATCACCACCTTCGCCGGCTCGTTGTCGTGTTCGCAGAGCTGATCGACGACGAAATGCGCCACCGAATTCGACAGGAGCTGCGCTGGGTCTTCCATCACAAAGCGAAGCCGGGTGATGGCGGTGGTGCGATCGTCGGGCGAACGCAGCCGCGGCATCGCATGCAGCGTCTGTGTGTCCGGCCCGATCACCGGCGGCTCTTCAATGCTCTTGGTGAACGACGGATACCCCTCGAACATGCTCCGGGCGACATCGATATTGGCGCGCAGATGCTGGAACACGGCACGGAACTGGCCTTCCAGCTCGGCAAGCTTCGGCTTGTCATCCATATCCGCCAGCGTGAACGAAGCGGTGTGCGGTGAGATGTGCAGGTTCTCCGGAGACAGATGCTCACCGGACGCTTTCCAGAGCAGATGGCAGCTGTTGTTGGTCGCCCAGGTCAATCCGGCGGTCGGCCGCCCCGACCGGCCGGCGATCAGCACCATCAGCTTATTCCAGTCGAAATTCTGGGTCCGCAACCAGCGAATGGTGCGGTGGGCGATGTCGAGATAGGCCAGCGCAAAGGTACCGACCATCATGTCGTTGATCGGCACGGGGACATCGGGATTGTCGACGGGATCGAGGTATAACTGCCGCAGGTTCTCGAACGTCATCCGGCTTTCATCGGCGAGGCAACCAGCGAGAAACGCGGAGGTGACGTCGCAGCTGTACGCGACGAGATTGGTGATCTTGGCCTCGTAACCGCGCCAGGCTTCCACCGCGACTACATCGCGCCAGTAATTTTCGCTGTTGACGCCGCGCACATCGGCGATCCGGGCGATCAGTCGCTCGGCATCGTTGCGCCAGCTGGGATCGCCAAGTTCGCGCAGACGAAAGATCCACGCCACCGCGGGGCCGAGGTGCGACACCGCCGTCAGTTCGATGAAGCCGCGGGTCGACAGGCGGAAGCTCTCGACAATCGGCGGCCGGCCGCCGCCGGGAAAGATCACGAAGTCCGACCCGGTGCCCACCAGGATCGGATCATTCGCAGTCAGCCGGACCATGTGCTGGGTCAGATGCTGTCCAGTGCTGCCGGGGCCGGTATAGGCATCATAAAGGCTGCGAAAGAAGTCGTGCGGAGCGTAGGCCAAGGTGAGAACCCTCTGTTGCGCGCATCAGCCGTTGAAACGGTAGATCACGGTGTCGGTGCGGAAACGCACATCCGGCGTCAGGCTGTTGGACACCGCGAGATAGAGCGCACCATCGACCTGGAAGGTCGCCGCGTCAGTGCCGCCGGCGGTCGGGAATTCTTCCAGCAGATGCAGGCGGCCATCGCTCCAGCCGTAGATGCGCGACATCAGGTTGGTGACCGGCGCCGACGGCTGCCCCTCGATGAAGTTGATCTGCACCAGATAGAGTTTAGTCGCTGTACGCACCACGCAGAGTTCACGACCGCCGGGCCCGCTCAGAGTCTGGTGGACGGCAAACCTCACACCATCCCAGCGGTAGAGTGTGGTCTCACCCTGGATGTTGGCGAACGTCAGATAAGTTTCGCCGTCAACGTCAAAGCGCCGGAAGCAGCGGCCGGCCGTAGTCGACAGCGTCTGGAACGGCACGAACGCAGTACCGGTCCATTCCATGATGGCGGAATCCCCAACATGATCGGCGTAACAAAGTAACGACCGCCCGCCGATCGCAAAGGCTTCCCAATTATATCCCCACTGCCCGTCTAGGGTCTGAAAATCGGCGAACCGCGATCCATCCCAGGCGAAGATGCGCGACTGTCGCGGATTCGTCGCCGCGATATGCCCCAGCGTCACGCCTTGCGCGAGGGCGAGGAAGGCACGGCCGCCGAACTCGAAGAAGGACCATTGCTTGGCGGCGAAGCCGGGGAAGCTCTGGAACGGCGACCAGCCTGAGCCAGTGTGTTTGTAGAGCACCTGATCGATGTTGTAGTCATACGGCCCGTGCCCCCGGCGAACGCCGGCCGCCGCGAGATATTGTTCGCCATTGAACGCAAAGACCGCGATATCCTCGCCACCGGACAGCGGCAAGATGCTGTCGTCCACGAATCGCCCATCCTGCCAGCGATAGATCGGCGCGCCGGTATCGCTGTCGCCGCCATTCATGTGCGCGGGCGTGTCCGGCATATCACGTGCCAGTTGCGGCACCGCGAGATATTGCACGCCAGCTACTGTGAACGGCGCCACGGCGCGCGCGCCGGAAGTGGACAACCGCTGATGTTCGGTCAACAGCATCGCGGCCTCGCCGGCTGGTTGGTCATCGCTGGCGGCGTTGTCTGCCGCTGTCGGAAATGCCACATGGGGTTTGCTCGCTGTTCTCGTTCAATTCTGTTGATCCGGCCTCATTCGACCGGTGACGGCATAAGCGCCCGCGGCCACCAGCGTCGGGATCGCTACAACGATAAACATCATCTGCGGTGTGATGCTCGCCGCCACCAGGTGCCCACCGATGATCGGCCCCAGTATCGACCCAAATCGCCCGACCGCAAACTGCCAGCCGGCGCCGGCCGCCCGCATCCGCTGCGGATAGAGCTGCACCGCCATGGCCGGCGTGTTTTGCTGCCCCCCGATCGTCAATGCGCCGGCAATGAACAGCCCGCACAACAGCGGCACCACCGATCCATAGAGCTGCCCGAGCAGAGCAATCGCCAACGCTCCTGCGGCGATCATCACGGCCACCAGTTTGAACAGCCCGAACTTGCGCACCAGCAGCGTCGACACCAACGCACCGATGATGCCGCCGAGATTGAGGAAAACACCGCACAGCGCAGCGATATGCGGCGAGATTCCGGATCGTACCGCAATCATCGGCGTCCAGCTGTTGAGAAGGTAAGCCACCAGCAACATGCAGAACACGCCGGTCGCCATCGCCAGTGTCGCGGCGGCACGTCCTTCGGCGAACAGCCCCTTGACCGATGATAGCGCCGAAGGCCCTTGTGCGTTAGACGCAGCCGACGGCTCCTTTTGCGGCTCCGGCAGCCACCAAGCCGCGACGATGACCAGAAATGTGACAAGGCCGGTGGCGACAAACAGGTTGCGCCAGCCTTGATCCAGCAGCATCGCGGTGAGCGCACCGCCGACGACCGCGCCGAACGGATAGCCGATGAACATCAGCGTCACTGTGGCGTTGCGACGCTCCGCGGGGAAGTGCTCCGCCATCAGCGGAATCACGGCCGCCAGCACGCCACCGAGGCCGAAGCCGGCGACGAACCGCAGCGCGGCAAAGGATCCGAATGTGGTTGCAGTGGCACACAGCAAGGTGGCAGCTGCGGCGAGTGCCAGCGAGGCGATCAGGGTTGGTCGCCGGCCGATCCGGTCGGCGACCGGACCGAGCACAAGGCCGCCGACCATCGAGCCGGCAAGGCCGGCAGCAAACACCTGGCCAATGCTCACCGGCGTCAGACTGAGATCGGCTGCGATCAGCGGTGCCAGGAACGAGACAATGAACATATCGTAGCCATCGATCATGACCAGGACGAAGGAGACGATGACCAGCGCGAGCGGTGTGCGGAATTCGGCGGCAAAGCCTTCGACCTTGGTGTGTTCGGCAATCAGCATCGTCCCCTCCCGGGAGCATTTTGTTTGTCCGGCCGAATTTGTGCCGGGCTGCCCAGCGACACCGGCCAGAACCGCACTTCGATGAGGCGAGGCTGCCTTGCGGAGCCGACGAAGGGGCCTGGGCGCAACGGTGGGATCGCTCCCGCCTGCCGCACCGGCATCATGCCCGTTGGCCGGGCATCCCAAAGCTAATCCCCGGGCGAGGATTTACACAATTGCCTGCTTCGGCCTTATTGATTTCTATTTTAAATCAATGGAAGTCACGGCGGATGCGACTTTCTGCCTCACAGCGAGAGCTGCATTCGCGGGTGCGGATCTGCGGTTCGTTAGTGGGTCAGACGACAGCACTCAGCCCTTGTGCAGCCCCAGCAACGCCCGCGCCTGATCGAGGTTCGCCGGCTCGAATTTATCGCGGGTGCGGGTGTAACGCGTGCCCTCCATGCGTCCGATCAGATCGAGTTCGGCCGTATCGATGTGCAGCCGCTCGACATTGGTCACCGCTGCATCGCGGATATGCATCATCACGATGCGGCCGAGCACGAGGCTGAAACCGCCGAGCCGGATTTCCTGCACGAAACGGCACTCGAACGACACCGGGCTCTCGGCGATCCGCGGCGCGCGCACCCGCAGGCTCGGCAAGGTCGGCAACCCGACCGCCTCCGTCTCGCTGACATCGGCCGGAAACGGCATCGAGCTCGCATGCATCTTCTCCGCAGCGGAAAACGGCACCAGATTGACGACGAACTCCTCGCTCGAGCGGATATTGAGACGGGTGTCCTTGACCCGGACCTCGCCGGGATCGGCCGACGGGTGACGGCCGATCCCGAGCGCCACCGTCGCAGGGTCTGCACCGAACACGTTGAAAAACGAGAAGGGCGCGGCGTTGACCAGGCCGTTCTTGTCGAGACTCGTCACCCAGGCGATCGGTCGCGGCAACACGGTCGCCAGCAGCAGCCGATAGCGGGTCATCTCGTCGATGCTCTCGAAGTCGAACTGCACGCTGCTCTCCCGCACGGCGAAACCCAACCACGCGTTACAAGATGTCGTCCGCGGACCTCACCGGCAAACGAATACGCCGCTGTACAGTTGACTTTTTGTCACCTAACTTGAGGCCATGGATGCGCTGAATTCCGTCCGGCATTTCTCCGCGCTGCGCTCATTCGAAGCGGCGGCGCGGTTGCGTTCGTTTCAGGCGGCAGCAGATGAACTGCATCAGACGCCGTCCGCCATCAGCCACCAGATCCGGCGGCTGGAGACCGATCTGGGACAGGCGCTGTTCGTGCGCACCCACCGCAAGGTCGAACTGACGGCGGCGGGGCAAACGCTGCAGGGTTATGTCGCGCGTGGTTTTGCCGAATTCGCCCGCGGCGTGCGCGCCATCAGCAACACCACGCGGGCTTCCGAATTACGCGTCAGCGTGGCGCCGACGTTTGCCGCCGCATACCTGACGCCGCGGTTGGAGCAGTTCGAGCGCGCCAATCCGGCGCTGCAGCTGCGGCTCGACATGAGCCAAAATCTGATCAACCTTGATCACGGCGATTTCGATGCGGTCATCCGCATGAGCGTCCGGCCGCCGCCCGGCGTCTTCGCTGAAACGGTGTCAAAAGTGCGGGTAACGCCGGCCTGCGCGCCTGCGATCGGCGCCAGGCTTCGCAGTGTCGCAAACCTCAAGCAATTCACCCGGATCATCATCAGCCAGGCACCGGACTCCTGGGCGCGCTGGCACCGCGCCTTCGGCCGTGAGGACCAGAAACCGCGGCGCGAGGTGCATTTCGACCCCATGACGGCGGGGCTGCAAGCCGCAATCGACGGCGTCGGCGTGATGATCGCGCCGGTCGATGTCATCCGGAAACACGTGGAGGATGGCCGGCTGGTGCTGCCGTTCGACGAAATCTACGAGACGACGTCGGTCTATCGTTTCCTGTGCCGCAAGGGCGACGAGACTTTGCCGAAGATCGTCAAATTCCGGAGTTGGCTGCACCGGGCGGTTCGCGACGAGGAGCGCGCCGCGGCAGGTGGAGAGGCGTAGACGTGTGGCCCGGGTGAGCGCAGCGATACCCGGGGCCAGCGCCCGTTGTTCGATCCCGGATGTCGCTCCGCTCATCCGGACTACAGACTGATGCCTCAGCGCGCCGGATCGTCCATCAGCACTTTCGCCACTGCGTCATAGAACGGCAGCGTCAGCGGATCGTTGGCGGCGTTGCCGGCGGCGGGCATCGAGGCATAGCGCACCACCACCATCTCCGCCTTCGGGTCGATGTAGATGGCCTGCCCGAAAATACCGCGAGCGCTGTAGGCGCCGTGGCTGTTGTTGGAGACCCACCACATGTCGCGATAGGTCCAGCCGGGCAAGGTCTTGTAACCGGCTTTCTCAAAGGCGAGCTTCTCGGCTTCGGTGGGCATCTTCAGAATGTCGTCAAAGGTCGCTGCCGGAACCACCTGTGCTCCGCCGACCTTGCCGCGGTTGCGCATCATCTCGCCGAACCTGGCGAGATCACGCAGTGTCGTATTCAGACCCGCCCCGCCAACCTCGGTGCCGATGCCGTCGACGCTGATGGAGGCGTCGCTTTCAGCGCCGATCTTGCTCCAGACCAAATCGGACAGCAGATCCGCCAGCCGCTTGCCGGTGGCGCGGCTGACGATCCAGCCGAGCGTTTCCGCATCCACGGTGGCATACTGGAACACCCGGCCGTGGTCGCCGTTTTTCTGGATGGTGGCAAGATAAGACGCGATGTCGCGCGGACCTTTGTAGTCCGGCAGTGCCGGGCCGAGGCTGGCGGCAACGCCATAGTCGCGGATTTCTGCCTTCGGATCGGTATAGTCCTCCGAGAAATGGGCGGCGATGGTCATGTCCATGACCTGGCGCACGGTGGCATCGCCATAGGCGCTGTCCTTCAACTCAGGGACGTATTTGGTCACGGCCGCATCGGGATCAAGCTTCTTCTCCGCCACCAGGATGGCCGCCAGCGTGCCGATGAAGGATTTGGTCACCGAGAACGCCAGGTGCGGCCGCTCGGCGCTGCCCTCGCCACGATAGGTTTCATAGACGATCCGGCCACGATGCAGGATCAGCAGCCCATCAGTGTACATCAGGTCGATCGCATCCTTGAACGACGTCTCGATGCCGGTGGTGGTCTTGAAGGTGATGGTGTCGAACGACCGCTCGGCACGTGGTAGCGGCTGAACCGGACCGGTGCCGCGCGACACGACCTTGGTCGGCGCGACCTCGCGCCAGTGGTTGAAGCTCCAGCGCGATCCCGGAAACTGAATGGCGCTGCCGTTGCGGAACATGACACGCTTGTCCGGCGGCGGCGGGTTGCCGCGCATCACGCCCTGGCGCACCGGATCGGTCTGCGCCGCATCCGGAGCGCCGGGGACCATTTGCCAAGCCGCCGACTCGGCAGCCACAGCCGATATCGGCATGATCCCCGTGGCGCCCACGACCAACATCTTCAACAACCGGTTCGCACGAGGCTGCATCAAATCCCCCCATTTTTTGTCCGAGCGAGGATATCCGCGCCCGACTTCAATATTCCCGCGACGTTGCGCGGGATTTATCAGCGACTGAACACCAACTGCGCCGGAATCATACCCGATCTGCATGTCGCCATATTTGTCGATGGCCAGTTGCCAATCCCGGAAATAACACCCAAGCTCAAACCAAGTCGACCCCAGATTCATTCTGTACGCGTGAAAACGCTGTAGCGAGGCCTGATGAACTCCACCACCCCCGATCGCATGGATCAGCAGGCGTTCTGGAACGGCACCGCCGGCCGCAAATGGACCGACTTCCAGGAGACGCTCGACCAGACTTTCGCGCCTGTGCTGCAGAAATTGCTTGCGCGCGGTGCGATCAAACACGGCGAGAAGGTGATCGACGTCGGCTGCGGCTGCGGCGCGTCATCGATCGAACTCGGTCACGCGTCGGGCCCCGACGGCGAGGTTCTTGGCATCGATATTTCAGCCGACATGCTGACACGCGCCCGCGAGCGCACGGCGGCCGGCACGCCGGTGACCTACGCCCTCGCCGATGCGACGACACATGCGTTCACACCCCTGCATTTCGACGTGCTGTTCTCACGCTTCGGAGTGATGTTCTTCGACGCGCCCGAACGCGCCTTTGCCAATCTTGCCAGCGCGCTACGGCCCGGCGGCCGCCTGGTGTTCGCCTGCTGGCGACAGCCACGCGAGAATCCTTTTTTCATCCTGGCGGTGCAGGAAGCCTACAAGCATGTGCCGAAACTGCCGGAGGTGAAACCAGACGATCCCGGCCCCTTCGCGTTCGCGTCGGAGGAGCGCGTGCAGCGGATTCTCGGCAGCGCCGGCTTCACATCGATCGCGATGGAGCCATTCGATACGCCGCTCGACATGGCGGCCGGCCGCGGCCTCGATCATGCGATCACATCCGCGCTGTCGATCGGTCCCGCCAGCCGCGCGCTGGAAGGCCAGCCACAGGATAAAGTCGCGGCCGCCACGCAGTCGATCCGCGAGGCGTTGGCGCGCCACGCTGATGGCAACAGTGTCAACCTCAAGGGCGCAATCTGGATCGTAACGGCGACCAAGGCATGAACCGCCGGACCTGAGACCGGACGTCAGAGCGCGTCCTACAACAGCACGTACTGTATCCGCTCGCGCTTCGACAGCAGCGGAAGCGCCCGCTCGAGGATCAGGGCCTTGAAATGCGCACCGGCCTGATGGTCTGCGAAGGCAGCCTCGTCGGCGAACAGTTCATAGAACAGGAACTGACTGGGATCGTCCTTGCCGCGGCTGATCAGGAACATCTTGACGCCGGGCTCGCCCTGGGCGTGCGGCAGGTAACGATGCAGGATCGCCGCAACGGCATCGGCTTGTCCTTCCTTGGCCTGCCACTGGGCAACCACGAGAAGACCTTCGCCGCCGGTGATTTCGCCCAGGGCTCTCTCGGTCATGGCCTTTTGAATCATTACTGCTGGTCCTTCGATTGAGTGCCCACTCACCAGTATCGCGTTCATGATCGATCCGGCGGCAGTCGGAGAAACGATCGCACAACAATGACTCACATATCGCGCGAACGTTTCGGCCACGATCGAACCAATGGCGACGCATGGCTTCAAATGTCATGCGGAGATCGCCGCTCGCTGCCCCCGTTTCGCCGTAACCGAGCAGTTTTGGTTAACGAATTGTTGCTAGGGTTGTCCGTCGCGGATTGGTTTCGCGTACCGCGAGCATTCGAGGCGCACCATGCACACCACTATTGAGACCACGGATCCGATCGTCGCGCGGCGCTGCCGCTTCGCGCTATACAAGGCAGGCAAGGCAACGCTCGCCGTAAACGGATCTCACATCACCGCCCAGGTGCGATCGGTGCGGGAAGACGGCAGCACCAGCCCGAAGCGCTGGATCATCACATTGATCGCAAAGTAGGTGTTCTGGCCGACCGCCCCGGCCGATCAGGTCGATGCTTTCGTGATCTTGTGCTCCAAATGGCCGGTCGTGAAATCCCGCTGCAACTGGCTCAAGGAGGTCTCGTTCAACTGATTGAGCACCTCGCTCAACTTCGCAGTTGCGGGATAACCGGCCGCGAAGCCCATTCCGTAGATCTTCCGGAGCGTTAACACCGGAGTATCGCCGTGTTTTGCACCGATTTCGGGCTTTTTATCGCGGTGGTGGGCGTCCGGACCTGAATGTTTCATGCCTGCCTCCCTGTGCTTTTTTGGTCACGATAGCTTCCGGCCTCGTGTTGCCAGAAGTTTCGCACCATCTTGCCGTGAAAACCATCATCTTCCGGAGCAACTGTCGACGGGAACCGTGGCGCTTTTGCTGAACTCTGCTAGGCTCCCGTGTTCGATAACGGGAGAGCGAAGTGGCGACTGGTACTGTGAAGTGGTTCAATGCGACCAAGGGTTATGGATTTATTCAGCCAGACAGCGGTGGCAAGGATGTGTTCGTGCACATTTCCGCTGTTGAAAAGGCCGGACTGAGCTCTCTCAATGAGGGCGCGAAAGTCAGCTACGAGGAGGTCCCCAACAAGGGGAAGACTTCCGCCGAGAATCTGCGGGTCGGCTGACAACAGCCCACCGACTGGATCTGACGAACGCTGGAACGGCAGCCGCCGGGTAAACCGGGGGCGGCCGCCAGTTGGCTTGCGGAGCACCGCGACGCGCCCTGACGTCGAGAGCTTTAGTGTGCCGACCGCACGCGTGCGTTTTTCGCGAAACGCCTTCACAACCTGATCATCCGGCGGCTTCGCCTGGAAATGTCCTACAGCAGGGCATATTGCGACCGCTCGCGCTTTGCGAGAAGCGGAAGCGCTTGATCCGCGATCAAGGTCTTGAAATACGCGCTGGCTTGATGGGCCGCGAAGGCCGCCTCATCGACAAACAGTTCATAGAACAGGAACTGCGCGGGGTCCTGCCTGCCCTGGCCGATGAGAAACATCTTTGTCCCCGGATCGGCCTGCGCCTGCGGCAGAAACCGGCGCAGAATGGCGGCCACCGTGTCGGCCTGCCCCTCCTTGGCCTGCCATTGAGCAACAACCAGCAGGCCGCCGCCGCTCACGATCTCACCCAAGGTCTTTTGACTCATCGTATTCTGATCCATGATCTTTGCTCCGTTGGTTTGCCGCGATTGAGAATGTGCCTCGCTCAACGAGGAAACGTTCGCCGCCGCGATTGCAGCGCCAAACACGCCAATGACCGATCGTCTACTGATCGATTGAGTGGCACCTGACCCGGGTATCGGGCTATTTGGATGCTCCACGATTTTTCCGATCCACTGTTTGATGCAGTCGAGGAACAATGCGTGACGTGCCCGAATAATGCTTCGCTCAGGGTCGAAGCATTTTTCCCAGAATAACGAGCGGCGTCGTCAACTCCCGCCAGGTCAATCGCCGCGATCAAATTCGCTCGCGTCTGTCAGCGCCTGGCGAAATTGCTCCGCGAGCTCCAGCAGCGGCTTCTCAAGTGCGCGGACCACCGTCGCGGCCCTGGCCGGTGTCGTCACGCTGACGTTGAGCACATAGACCGGCCAGCCATCGATCACGACGGGAGCCGCAAGCGCCACCACGTCCGGCTGCCATGACGCGTGGCAATAACCCTTTCGCATGATGTGCGCGGCGGCGTCCGCGATCTCGCGCGCGAGCACGGGCCATTGCCTGACACGCTGCCGTTTGATCCGTATCAGCAGCGCTGCGCGCTCCGGTTCGGCGATGACAGCGAGATAGGCACGACCGAGCGAAGTCAACTCGATCGGCACGCGATGTCCGGATACGATGCTGCGTTGGGCGCCGCGGGCGTTCATACGTATGGATTCCAGGTACACCATGTCGTCGCGGTCGCGCACCGCCAGCCCGACATTGATGCGCAGCCGCTTCGCCAGCGCCGTCATCATGGGAGCCGCGATCCGCAGCACCGACGAACCGGTGCGCATGGCGTGTCCCAGGCTCAGCACCGGTGCCCCGAGCCGATAGGCCCGCTGCGCCCGGTCGTGCTCCAAAAAGCCGGCTTCAACCAGGGTCTGCGCAAGCCGGCTCACCGTCGCTCGCGACAGCCCCGTGCGCTCTGCGAGATCACCATTGCCGAGCAGTTCAGAACCCGGTCGGAACGCACGCAGAATCTCGATGCCGCGCAGCAGCGAGCGGTTGACCGATGATTTCTTGGCGCGCGTAGACATCATGCTCACCCTGCTAACCGGGCCTACGATTGCGCCGATCATGCCTTCATTTCCACCTGGTGGAAATGGCGGGCAGGCCCACGCGGTGGGGCGTGGTAAGCCGGGCCATAAGAAAACGAAACGCACCACGGAGGCTCCGGATGCCAAGTCGCTTCGATAGGCCCTGGCCAATGTGCCGCTATCCCCTGCTCATGGCATTGCTGGCCATCGTCGGCGTGTTCGGAACCATTGTATCGGCCCGCGCTGCCTACCCCGAAAAGATGGTCAGGATCATCGTGCCGTTCGCCGCCGGCGGCGGCACCGACGTGATCAGCCGGACGCTGGCGCAGGAAATGGCGAAGACGCTCGGCGTTTCGGTGATCATCGAAAACAAGCCCGGCGGCGGCACCATTCTCGGCACCCAGACGGCCGCAACCAGCGATCCTGATGGCTATACCCTGGTGATGGCGACGTTCGCACACGCGGTCAATCCAAGCCTGAACGCCAAACTGCCGTTCGACACTTTCAAGGATTTCGCGCCCGTGGCGCTGGTCGCCCGCTCGTTCAACATCGTGGTGGTCAACCCGGCTCTGCCGATCACATCGATCGCGGATCTGATCACCGAGGCCAGTGCACACCCGGACAAACTCAATTACGGCACCTTCGGCACCGGCACCTCGGCCCATCTCGCGGGCGAGCTGTTCAAGAGCCTGGCCCACGTCAATCTCACCACCGTGCCCTACAAGGGCGCGGCGCCGGCCATCACCGATCTGCTCGGCGGCCAGATTCAGGTGATGTTCACCACCGTCGCCAGCGCCGCGTCGCTGATCGGCAGCGGCCAGTTGCGGGCCCTCGCGGTAACCTCGGCCGAGCGGTCACCAGCGTTTCCGGATCTGCCGACAGTAGCGGAAGCCGGTGTGCCGGGCTATGTCGCGGAAAGCTGGTATGGGCTCTATGCGCCGGCCAAGACCCCACCGGAGATCGTCGCTCGGCTCAATGCCGCGGTCGCCAAGGCGGTGCAATCGCCTGCCTTCGAAAAACTGAAGATCAATGAAGGCCTGATCATGATGGGCGGTCCGCCGGATGAACTCGATCGTTATGTCCGCGCCCAGGAGGCGCGCTGGCGCAAAGTGATCGAGGACGTCAACATCAAGGTCGAATAACCCCCTCTCATTCCCAATGAGCTCATCATGTCAGATCTCGTCAAACTCACGGTCGACGATAGCATCGCGATCCTCACCTTGAACCGCCCACAGGTGCGCAACGCCATCGACGACGCCATGCGTGGCGAGTTGATGGCCGTGCTCGATCGCGTCGCCAATGACGACACGGTGCGCGCGCTGGTGCTGACCGGCGAAGGCAAGGCGTTCTGCTCAGGCGGCGATATCTCCGGCATGAAGGAGCGATTGAAGGCGCCGTCCGGCAACGTCGCCTTCAATGGCTGGCGCCGGCAGCGTCGCACCCACCGGAGCGTTGCCGCCCTTCACGGCCTGCCGAAACCGACCATCGCGGCAGTGAATGGGGCTGCCGCCGGCCTCGGCTGCGACATGGCGCTGGCCTGCGACTTCATCATGGCATCGGAAGCAGCAAGCTTCAGCATGAGTTTTATTCGCCGCGGCCTCGTCTCGGATGGCGGAGGAATGTATTTCCTGCCGCGCCGGATCGGCCTGCCGCGTGCCAAGGAGCTGATTTTTTCCGGGCGTACCGTGGAGGCGCAGGAAGCGCTGACACTGGGCCTTGCGGATCGCGTCAGTGCGGCCGATACGCTGATACAGGCTGCCTGCGCTTGGGCGCGTGAGCTCAGCCGCAGCTCGGCCGCTGCCATCGCGCTGTCGAAGGCGATCCTGGACCGCACGTTCGAGACGCCGGAGGAGCAGCTGTTCGCGCTGGGGCGCGAGGCACAGGCGATCTGTTACACCACGGCGGAGCATCAGGAGGCCGTAGCGGCGTTCCTGGACAAGACGGCACGGTGAGGCGATGCGCAGCCACACGCCACTCGACCGCCTGATCTCTCCGCGCAGCATCGCCATTGTCGGCGCATCGTCGGATCCTGCGAAACTCACAGGGCGGCCACTCGCCTATCTCGACAGCTACGGCTATCCGTATGCCGTCTATCCGGTGAATCCTCGTGAACAGCGCATCGGCGCACGGCGCTGTTATCCGGATGCGGTGTCGCTGCCCGAGGCGCCCGATGTGGCGCTGGTACTGGTCGGCTCCGATCGCGTGATCGACGCGGTGCAGCAGCTCAGCACCCGCGGCACGGCAGCGGCAATCATTCTCGCGGGTGGTTTCGGTGAAAGCGGTGTGGAGGGCGCACAACGCCAACGTGAACTGATCGAAGCCGCCGGGCCAATGCGACTACTGGGACCGAATACTATCGGCCTGGTCAACCTGACCGACGGCATTCCGCTGTCCGCCAGCGCAACCTTGGAAAACGAGGCGCTGAGCGCCGGCCATATCGCGCTGATTTCGCAGAGCGGCGGCATATTGGGCTCGCTGCTTTCGCGCGCGGCAGCGCGGGGCGTTGGCTTCTCCAAGCTCATCGCAACCGGCAACGAAGCCGATCTCGATGTCGCTGAGGTGCTCGACCACCTGGTGGATGACCCCACCACCAGGGTGATCGCGCTCTATCTCGAAGGGCTGCGGCGCCCGCAGGCGTTTCGCGACGCGGCAATACGCGCGGTGCACGCCGGCAAGCCAATCGTCGCCTTCAAGACCGGCCGTTCGGAGGCCGGCGTCCGCGCGGCGATGTCGCACACCGGAGCGCTCGCCGGCTCGGACGCGGCCTATGATGCGCTGTTCCGGCAATACGGCATCATCCGCGCCGAACGGTTTTCCGATCTGCTGGATCTTCCGCTGGCGCTGGGGTGCGAACGGGAGCTCAAGGGCCGACGGCTCGCGGTCGTGACCTCCACCGGAGGCGCTGCGGGTCTCGTCGCCGATTCCGCCGGCCTCGCCGGTTTCGAAACGCCTGCCCCGGATGTGGCCACCGTGCAACGGCTGGCCGCGCTCGCCATCCCCGATGCCGCGCTCGGCCGCAATCCGATCGACCTGACGCTCGCAGGCGCCAAGCCGGCGGTGTTTCGCGGAGTCATCGACATCGTGCTCGACAGCCCGAGCTATGATGCAGTCGCCGTCGTGCTCGGCTCGTCGGCGGCCAACGACCCGGACCGGGCGATACAGCCACTGCTGGATTGCGCCGGTAACAGCAAAAAGCCGATCGTGGTCTATGTCAGCCCCGACGCACCGGTGATCGTGCGCAAGCTCAATGAAGCCGGGATCCCGACCTTCGCCGCACCGGAAAGCTGTGCCGCGGCGCTGGCCGCGCTGTGGCGGGCACGGCGGGCGACAATGTTGGCCGACGGCAACGAGACGGTTGCGCAGGCGTATCGCACTCCCCTCACAATCGACTTGCCTGCCGGCCCGCTGAACGAAGCCGAGGGAAAAGCGCTGTTCGCGCAATTCGGCATTCCGGTGACCCGCGAAGTGGTTACGTCAACGCCGGAAGCGGCGCAAGCCGCGGCTGAGAGTTTCGACGCCAACGTGGTGCTCAAAATCCTCTCGCGCCATGTCCTGCACAAGACCGAAGCCGGTGGCGTCACGCTCGACGTGCCGCGACATGCGGTCGCCGCCACCTGCGCGCGGATGGCCAAAATGTTCGAGAGCGCCACCACACAAAGCCCCGAAGGATTTCTAGTGCAGGAGCGGATCGAGGGCGGGGTCGAGCTGATCCTCGGCCTCGTCCGTGATCCGCAACTCGGCGCGGGCGTGCTGCTTGGCCTGGGTGGCGTTACCACCGAGCTGTTCAAGGACACGGCACTGCGTCTTGTTCCCGTCGGCCGTCGCGATGCGCAGGCGATGATCGCGGAACTGACGTCCGCACCGTTGCTAAGAGGATTTCGCGGCCGTCCGCCGGCCGATGTGGACGCCCTCGCAGATGCCATTGTCGCGTTTTCCAGGATGATCGAACGGATCGGCGACAAACTGTCAGAAGCTGAAATCAATCCGCTGTTCGTGCTGCCGCGAGGACGCGGCGTGGTGGCAGCGGATGCGGTGGTGGTGGCCTGATCAGCCGCGCACGCGACTTGCCTTCCGCGGCGGCGCCTGACCGGCCTCGATCTCCCGCTGGCTGAACCAACGCGCCATCGACAGCTTCACCGCCAGCACGTGCTGGCGCATCACCTGCTCCGCTTCGCGCGGTTCACGGCAGATGATGGCTTCGTAGATCTTGCGATGCGCCCCGTGGCGCCGACGCACATCATCCAGGTCGAACGCCACGATATTGCGCGCCGACGTGTGCGGCACCCGCTGGCAGATCCGCAGCACGTCAGTCACCAGTTGCGATTGCGCGGCCTCATGGATGATGTCGTGGAACGCCTCGTTGGCCTCCGCATACAGGCCGCGACGCGCGCTATCATCGGTGTCGTCGGCCAGCGCCTTGTCGCCGTCGACGAGCGCGGCTTCCATGCGCAAGCGCATGTCCTCGCTCAGGCCTCGCTCGGCTGCGAAGCGGGCGGCGAGCCCTTCCGCAAGTGCACGCATCTCATAGGCATCGACCATGGCAGAGAGCGATCGCTCCGGCACCGTGAAGCCGCGGTTGGGGGTGTGATGCAACAAACCTTCGCCGGCCAGGGTCTGCAGCGCGGCGCGCAGCGGGGTGCGCGACACCAGGAGCGTGCGCGCCAGATGGACTTCGTTGAGACGGCTGCCGGCGGCAAACGCACCATCGAGCAGCGATTGCCGCAGCCGTTCCGCCAGCAGCCGGGACTGTGTCGACGCGTTGCGTTGCTCGGGACTGAGGGCCGGAGTGGTCATGCTCACCTTCAAGTGTGTACATATTTCGATTCGACGGCTGTGTCGACGGCAGCAGAATCTTCAACGTTTTCAGAGATCTAAACCGGCTTCCGCACAGCCAGGGGCGTCGAATGCGATTTATTGTACACACTTTATCGTTGACAAGGCATAAGTGTACTCATTTTATAGACCCCGAGAGTTGGTAGCGCCAGCCTGACCGACACTCAAAAAGACCCACGTGTAAAAGAGAGGACCGCCGGATGCTTTTGTCCCGCATCGCCCATGAGGACATGCCACCATCCATCACCTTATCTATGGTCGGCACCGAGACCCGCTTCAGCGTGCGACGCGTCTATTGCGTCGGCCGCAACTATGTCGACCACATCCGCGAAATGAAGGAAGGCGACGAGCGCGACCCGCCGTTCTTCTTCCAGAAGCCCGCCGACAGCATTGTGCAGGACGGGGAGATCATCCCCTATCCGCCACTGACCAATGACTTCCAGCACGAAATCGAACTGGTGGCGGCGATCGGCCGCGCCGGCGCCGACATCGCGCTCGCTGACGCGCTCGATCACGTCAGCGGCTACGCGATCGGCATCGACATGACCCGCCGCGACCGCCAGCGCGACGCCCGCGAACGCGGATTGCCCTGGGAAATCGGCAAGTCGTTCGACCATTCCGCACCGTGTGGACCGATCCATCCGGCCGACCGCACCGGCCACATCGTGTCCGGCAGGATCTCACTCGCCGTCAACGGTGGAGAACGGCAGCGCGGCGACCTCGCGCAGATGATCTGGAACGTTGCCGAGATCGTATCGAACCTGTCGCAGCATTATGCGCTCGCGCCCGGCGACCTGATCTTCACGGGAACGCCCGCCGGTGTCGGGCCCGTGGTGCCCGGCGATCGTTTGACCGGCGCCATCGATGGCCTTGGCGAGATCAATTTCATCATTGGCGAGAGAGGGACCTGATCATGCTGCCGACCGAACGCCTGGCCTATTCCCCGATCACCGAACGTCCACCGCTGAGACTACCCGATGGCGCACGCCTGGCGGTCTGGGTCATCGTCAATGTCGAGGAGTGGGATGCGCGCGAAACCATGCCGCGCACCGTGCTGACGCCACCCGCCGGCGGTTCGCCGAGCCCGGATATCCCGAACTGGGCGTGGCATGAATACGGCAACCGCGTCGGCTTCTGGCGCATGCTCGAGGTATTCGACACGCTGAAGATCAGGGCCGCGCTCGCCATCAATGGCTCGGCGATCGCAGCCTATGAGCCGATCGCACGCGCCGCGCGCGACCGCGGCTGGGAGTTCATCGGTCACGGCTTCTCGCAGAAAAACATGCAAAAGGTGGCGAACGAGCGTGAAGACATTGTCAAGACATCGAAGGCAATCACCGATTATGTCGGCCGGCCACCGCGCGGCTGGCTTGGCCCGGGTCTCACCGAGACCTGGGAGACCCCCGACATCCTGGTGGAAGAAGGCTACGACTATGTCTGCGACTGGGTGCTCGACGACCAACCGGTGGTGTTGAAAACCCGTGGCGGCCCCATCGTCAACATTCCCTACACCCAGGAGTGCAACGACGTCGCCATGATGCTGATCCAGCATCACAAGGCGTCCGAATACCGCGACCGCGCCATCGACCAGTTCGAACAGCTTTATGCTGATTCCAGCAACTCCGCCCGAGTCATGGCACTGGTCGTGCATCCATACATCATGGGCGCGCCGCACCGCCTGCGTTATTTCCGCGAAGCGCTTGCTCATATTGCCGGCAAACCGGACGTGATGTTCCGCACCGGCGAGGAGATCCTGGACTGGTACCGTACCGCATCCGCGGTGTGACGATGATGCCCGGCGCATTCCTCTTTGCCGCGCATCCTTTCGACAACAATCATAAAACATCGATCCGCGACGCAGCGGGATCGGGAGGACAACCGTGAGCACCGACACCCAAACCCTCTCTGGCGCGAACGATCGCCCCTCCACCAGCCGGCTCATGTTGGCGATGTTCGTCATCCTGCTGGCATCCTATGTCGTCAACGCGATGGACCGGCAGATCTTTCCGCTGCTCGCCGCCGACGTGCGCAAGGAATACGGCTTCTCGCTTGCCGACACGGGGCTCCTATCAACCATCTTTACCCTCGGCATGGCGGTGGCGGGCTGGCCGACCGGCTATCTCATGGCTCGTTTTACGAGAAAGACCGTGCTGCAGATCGGCATCGCGATCTTCTCCATCGGCACCGTGCTCACCGCCTTCGCCGGCAGCCTGGCCGACATGCTGATCTACCGCGCCGCCACCGGCATCGGTGAAGCCATGCAGCTGACCGCGCTGATCGCGATTGCAACCACATCGTTTGTGAATTACCGCGCCGTTGCGGTCGGATCGATCAATGCCTCGTTCGGCGTCGGCGCCATTATTGGGCCGTTGCTGGCCAGCGTCGCCCTCGGTGCCTACGCCGGTTGGCGGGGTCCGATCATCCTGTTCGGCGCGATCGGCTTCGTCGCCATGGCGGTGATCGCCGTGGCCGTGCGTCCGCAATTGACCGAAGTCCAAGGGCGCACCGACGGCAGGCGGCTCGTTGCCGGAGCGCGTACGCTGCTCAACCGCAACACCGTGATCCTCACCATCCTTAGCCTGATCGGTGGCCTGATCATCTACGGCTATCTCGGCATGTACCCGACGTTCCTGCGCGAGCAGTTGCATTTCTCGCCAGCCGATACCGGCCGCGTCATGAGTATTTACGGCATCGGCGTGCTGTGTTCGTTGATCGGCGGCTGGCTCGGCGACCGCTTCTCGCCCCGCGCCGTGCTGGGATTGGCGTTCCTCGGCGCCGCCGCGCTTGGCTACCTGCTGTTCTCCACAGCGCAAGGCTTCACGGCGCAGGCCATGCTGTCGTTCGCCTGGGGCTTCATCGTCAGCGGCACCATCTACGTCAATCTGGCCGGCTCGCATGTCAAGGCGGTCGATGCCACGCTCGCCGGCCGCGCCTCGGGTGTGTTCGTCACCAGCCTCTATGGCGCAGCGGCGGCGGCCGGTTATCTGATTGGCCTGCTCGCCAACATCGCCGGCTGGAGCAATGCCGGCCTGATTCAGATCACGGTGCTGTCGGCCATCGGCGCTGTGCTGAGTCTCGGCCTTCGCTCCGAGGCGATGTCGCACTCTTGACCACAGTCCTTCGGAACTAAACCAGAACCAATGGAGGCCCCCATGAGCTTCATTCCCACCCGCGATGCCTTCGACCATATCGGCCTGATTACCGATCGCCCGCAGGCCGACGAGACCTGGGTCGAACCCAACCGCCTCTGGGTCACCAATCCGCGCGAGCACCCGTTCCATGTCGAGTATCTGCGCTACGCGCCGGACAGCCCGGCGCCGCATGTCCTGCAGGCAAGGCCTCACGTAGCCTATCGCACCACCGATATGGCAAGCGCCCTGGCCGGGCACCGGGTGATCCAGCCGCCGTTCGACCCCTCCGGAGTGGGCTTCGTCAAGGTGGCCTTTATCGAGATCGGCGATGCCCTGATCGAACTGATGGAGTATCGCGATCCCAACGAAACTGGATGGTTCTGATCCTCAGGGCATGGTCATGATCTCGCCGAACGGCTCCCAGCTCGTGCCGTTAAAACGCATCAGCCGCAATTGCTTCAGCGGGGCGTGATCATCCGGTGAGGTGCTGAGGGCGATGCCGGGCAGTAGCAGCGACAACGGCAACTGCTTCAGGCTGGTCGCCTGCCGCATCAGATTCTCGCGGGTCAGATCGTCGCCGCATTGGCGCAACACGGCGACGAGCGCCTCGGCGACCGAATAGCCGAACACAGAATTGGTGTCGAATGGATCAACCTCCGGCGCATAGGCCTTCATGGTCGCGAGGTAATCCGTGACGCCGGGATCGTCACGCCAGGCCGGATCGCGCGGATCCTTGAAATAGGTCGCCGAGACCACGCCGATCGCCTTCTCCAGCCCGACCGGCTGGAATGTCGCCGCGATTGACGCTGACGGCACATCGACGAACTGCAATGGACTCCAGCCGAGCTCAGAGACCTTGCGCAAACCCTGTGCCGCAAACTTCGAAATCGCGACGTGAAACAGCACGTCAGCGTCACTCGCCCGCAGGCTGACGATCTGAGAATCGAGCGTCGGATCGGTCACATCATAAGTGCGTTCTGCGGCGATGATCCTGTCGGCGTCCGCGCCCAGCCCCTTGCGAATGCCTTTCTCGCCTTCGCGGCCGTACTCGTCGTTCTGATAGACGATAGCGACCCTGGCCTGCGGCCGCGACTGGCGAATGTAGCGGCCATAGGCTTCGCCCACCCGTTCGGCGGAGACCGGAAACGGCATGGTCCAGGGAAACTCCTTCGGCGCGAGGAAGCGCGACGACCCCGACATGATGAAGAGTTGCGGGATCTTCTTGCCATTGAGATACTTCTGCGTCGCCGCATTGGCCGCACTGCCCAGCGATCCGACAATCGCCAGCACCTCATCCGATTCCACCAGGCGTCGCGTCTGCTCCACGGCCTTCGGCGGGCTCAGCGCGTCATCAAGCGATATCAGGTTGACCTTGCGACCGTTGATGCCGCCCGCGGCGTTTACCCGCTTCAGCAATGCCTGGCTTGCACCGCCGGTCGGAATGCCGATCGCCGAGCCGGCGCCGCTATACGGGACGGTCTGCCCGAGCTTGATCTCGGTATCGCTCACCCCGGGGCCATATTTCGAGCCCGCTATTGCCGCCGTGGCGGCGACACAGCACACCAGCGCGGTTATGGAGAAAATGGCCTTCATGTTTCAGCCCCCATCGAACAGTTGCACGCGTCGACGCACCGCGCCGGCACGGCAACGCGATCGTGCACACGTCGTTGTGATGAATGTCTTCGGCGACCTCAGATCCGCGATCGCCCGTTGCGCTCAGGCCGTCCGAAAATCGAAATCGTACTTGGTGCCCCAGGTGGTTAGCGTGGCGCGATCCCATACCTGGGGTCGTAGCGGCAGGGTTTCATGCCACGGCCGTGGCTCGAAACACCCCAGTTCCGGAACGAGAATGTCCATATCGGCATAGAACTCAACCAGCACCCGGTCAGGGTCGAAGTGATACGATGCAAGATTATGGCCCGCGGTATGGCGCGCCGGTCCCCACACGATCGGGATCTGATGCGCGCTCAGCAGATCGGCGGCATCGTGGTGCTGGCTGCGCTCCCTCAGCTCGAACGCGATGTGATGGACTTTCCGAAGCGGCGCATCGACCACATTGAGCACGTGGTGATCCCTGTTGCAGGTCAGGAAGGTCACGCCGGGATCGAGCCGGTCGGTGGTCACAAAGCCCAGCATCTCCTCAAAGAACTTCACAGATTTCGGAGCGTCGGGCGAGATGATCGCGATATGTCCCAGCTTGTTGGGCACGATGCCCTGCGTGCCGAAGCCGGGCGCCGGCTGGCTCATCTCGGAATAGAGTTGCAGCACATGGCCGCCGGGCTCGACCATCTCGAGCAGTTTTGGCACGCCGGGCCGCGCATCGGTCTTGAGCGACGCGGTCAAGCCCCGGTCCTTGAGATGCGTCGCCCAGTCTTCCAGCGGCCTGTCGTTCGTCACCTGCAGCCCGAAGCATCGCAAGCCGGCCTCTTCCGAGGTTTTGAGCGCGATATTGTGATGATCGAGCCCCAGGCTGAGATACACGGATCCATCAGCTGCGCGTTCGGTCACTTTGGCGCCGATGACCTCGGTATAGTATTTCAGCTCCGGCTCAAGGCGCTGCGTGCCGAGTTCGATAAAACCCAGTCGGAATGCTCTCGACATAACGTCCTCCCTATCCGTGATGCGCCTGTTTCATCCGGGCTCACCCGGCGCAGCCGCTTGCAAACGTCAGACAAACTCGGCTGTCTCCAGCCGCTCGGCATCGAAGCCGAAAATCGCCGCACGTCTTGGTGACAGCCCGCTCCATGCCGCCATCTGCGCGTCACGCTTTTGCTGCTCGGCGCCGTCGGGCAGGTGAAACGTAGTGGAGTTGCCCCGCGCCGCCAGCTGAACCGCTGCGGTTCTCGGCTTGCGCCAGGTTTCATAAGTCGCGAGCGCGTCTTCGACCTCGGATGGCCCTCGTCCCGCCAGGCACACCGCGAGCGTGGCGCCGTCCTCGATCGACTGCGCCGCGCCTTGCGCCAGATAAGGCAGCATCGGGTGGCAGGCGTCACCGAGCAGTGTGACGCGGCCGACGCTCCAGCTCGCCAGTGGTGTGCGATCGAACAGCGCCCACTTGAAGGTTTCGTCGACGGCACCGAGGATCTCATGCACCTGGGGATGCCAGCCGGAATAATAGCGCTTGGCCTCCGCGATATCGCCGCGGTCGTTCCAGGACTCGCGGTCCCAATTGTCCTGCTCGGTGACCGCCACGAAATTCATGTAGCGGCCGCCGGAGACGAAATAATGCACGACGTGACCGCCCGGCCCCATCCAGTTCGTGGTCTGACGCTTCAGATTTAGGTGCGCCAGCCGCTCGGCCGGGGCGAGACCGCGATAGGCGACATTACCAGAAAATCGCGGACGTTCGTCGCCGAACAGCGCCTTGCGAACCATCGAATGGATGCCGTCCGCACCGACCACCACATCGCTGTCGACAACAGAGCCGTCGTCGAAGATGGTCCGCGCGCCGGCCGCGGTCTGAACCACGTCGATGCAGCGGCGGCCGCCGTGCAGGCGCTCCACCGGCAGCGCGGCGGTCAGGACCGACAGCAGGTCGGCGCGGTGAAAATGATAATACGGCGCACCATAGGCATCTTCGGCAGCGTCCCCCAGTTCCTCGCGCCCCAGCATCCGGCCATCGTCCCAGCGCCGGATCTCGATGCCGATCGGCCTGACGGCCCGGTGGCGCAACGCATCCGCAAGACCGTAACGATGCAGTAGCCGCGTGGCGTTGGGACTGAGCTGGATGCCGGCCCCGACTTCCGTCTTGTTGGCAACCTGCTCATGGACGTGGACATCGCAGCCCGCGCGCAGCAACGCCAGCGCGGCCGCCGTGCCGCCAATGCCGCCTCCGATCACCGTGACTTTCAAGCTGCTCATGGCCGATCGCTTGTCGCTGGATTGTTCATTGCAACGTCTCCCAGCCGAGCGCGCGTGCGAAAATCCCGCCGGCGTCCACCCGCCCATGATCTGACCCGCGCCAGGCAATATGCTGGTCAGGCCTGACCAGCAGCGTATCCCTGCCATAGATGCGTTCAAGCGCGGGTTCGTCGAGATTGAGAATCTGCAAGGGAACTTTGGCCTTGTTTGCCGCCGCAGCAAACGCGTCGGTACTCGACTTGCCGAAATTGATGAGGGTGAACCAGGGCCCGAGCCTGTCGAACAGCGCGGTGCCGTCACTCAGGAACGCGCTTGGCAGCCGAGCTCCGGGCATGGTCGTTGGAACATAACGCACCGGATCCGACGGCGGCTCGGCACCCTGCTCGACAGCCACAATCGGCGAGCGATAATAGACATAGCCGAACTCGATGCCCCAGCTTTCGTTCTCGGCATTGCCGAAATCCGCGATCCTGGCGGCGATCGCATCGCGGCGCTCTGCGTTGACCGAATCTGCGCCGTCGAAATCGCTGCCGTAGGCCTGCATGATATCGATCCGCACCTTGGTGTGCCGCGCCGACGCATCCCGGTTGCGCAATCCCACGGGACGGCGTTCATGCTCGTAGGATGTTAGCAAGCCGGGACCGCCGATGCCGCGAAGTGTCGCCGCCAGTTTCCATCCCAAATCGACGGCATCCCCGATACCGGTGTTCATGCCGTAGCCACCGGTCGGAATGTACTGATGCACGGCATCGCCGGCGAGAAACACGCGCTGCCGGCCATAAGACTGCGCCAGCAGCAGATGCGGGGTCCAGGTGTTGGAGATCAGAACGGTGTGATCGAACGGCGCACCGGCGAATTTTTGCAGCAGAGTGCCGGGATCAATCCCCTCGGGCGCAGTTCCGGGATCCTGCCGCGCCTGGATGGTCCAGATGTCCCTGTCGTTCTGCGCGATCATGGTGCCGAACGGCGACTGATAGTGCCAGGCAATGCCCCAGCGCTGCAGGATGTCGCGCGCAGTCGAGCGGAAATGAACCATCTGGAACAAGCCGACCCGTGGCGTGCCGTCCAGCGCGATGTCGAGCAGCTTGCGCACCCGGCTGCCGCCGCCGTCGCAGCCGATGAGGTAATCGCAGCGCACGGTTTCGGTGCCGTCATCCTCGGTGTTGCGCAGGGTCGCGGTGACACCTGAATCGTCTTGCGTGAAATCCTCGAATGTCCAGCCGAACCGCACGTTGGCATTGGGTTCCGCCTCCGCCATGCGTTTGAGCACCGGCTCGATCTCGACCTGGGAGACGCGCATCGCTGGCTCGCGCGGTTGGGTGCCGTCATTGATCTCGCTGATACGGTGGCGGGACTGCTCGGGGCTCGGATAACGAAACCGATGCAGTTCATGCCCGGCCAGTGACGTGATCCACGACACGTCGAACGGATGCTCGGCGGGAACAGCCACCTCGCGCAGCGCGTCGGCCAGTCCGAACCTGGCGAACAGCTCCATGCTGCGGCCGTTGGTGATATCCATCTTCGGATACTTGGTCGTGGTCGCATTGCGCTCGACCACCATGACCTTGATGCCGAACCGGGTCAGCACCTTTGCCAGCGTCAGGCCCACCGGCCCGCCACCCGCAATCAGAACCTGCGTCGTTGTCATCGGAGCTCCCTGTGAACGTGCCTCCGAAACGGCCGGTTAGATCCGGCCAGGATTTATGCTTGTGTGCTCAAGCCGCGCGGGCTTGTTCATTCTCTGCGACGATCGGATTCGACAACGTGCCGATCCGTTCGATGGTCACGTCAACGACATCGCCGGGCTTCATCCAGACCGGCGGCTTGCGGGCCGCGCCGACGCCGGCCGGCGTGCCCATCACCAGCACATCGCCCACTTCTAGGGTCATGCAGGCGGACAGCAGTTCGACCGTCTCCGCGACACCAAAAATCATGTCGCTGGTGTTGGCGCTCTGCATCACAGCGCCGTTCAGCCGGGTTTCAATCGCAAGTCCGGACGCGCCGGCGGGCAGTTCGTCGCTGGTGACGAAGTCCGGGCCGAACGCGCCGCTGGCGTCGAAATTCTTGCCGACGGTCCATTGCGGCGTCCGCAGCTGGTAGTCACGAATGGAAGCGTCGTTGAAGATCGAATAGCCGGCGACGTGATCGAGCGCATCCTCCCGCCTGACATGGCGCGCGGTCCGGCCGATCACCGCCACCATCTCGCCCTCGAAATCCAGTGCCGAGGACTGCAGCGGCCGCACGATCGGCTGGCCATGGGCAACCAGCGAGGTGTTGGCGCGCAGGAAGATCACCGGAAAATCCGGACGGGCATGCTTGGATTCCGCGGCATGGTCCGCATAATTCAGGCCGAGACACAGGATCTTTCCAGCCTGGGTGATCGGCGGCAGCAAGCGAATCGAGCCCGCATCGATCGGGCTGACCTGCGTGGCCTGTCCCACCGCGTCGGCAATGCGCGCCATCGTGGATGGCCCAAGTGCGAGCAGCGCCGGCAGCGCATCCGGAAGCCCGGGGACGACATCGGCCAGCGGCAGGATCCCGCCGGCGGACCGCAGCCCGAGTGCAGGTTTCGAACGCCATTCATAGCTGACAAACCGCATGGGGACCTCGCCAAAAAAATCGATGTTTTTTGAGTATATGATAAAAAATCGATTTTCAAGTCACAATTTCGAATGCCGTCGGGAACCGATTTTCGGACCTCCGGCCCTCAGGCGGTTTCGTGACGGCGCGTGACCTGGGAGACGAGGGCCGAGGTGTGGGAGATGTGCGCATTGGCCAGCCGGATCGCCTCCGCCGCATCGCGGGCAATCACGGCATCCGCAATGGCCTTGTGCTCCTTCTGCACATCGCGGCTGACCTTGGAGCGAGCCGACAGCGCCCGATAGCGCGCGGCCTGTTCAAACAACGTCGCATCGAAATCGATCAGTTGGCGCGAGCCGCAGGCCGCAACGAGACTGGCGTGGAAGGTGCGGTGCCTTGCCTCCCAGTCCGGATTGATCCGCATCGGATCGTCGGGATCACGCGTCGGTGTGCGCGACAACCGATGCAGAGCAACCACGATCGCGGCGTCGCTGTCGTCGGTCGCCCTGGCAATGGCTTCGCGCAGCGTGATCTCATTGAGCAGGCAGCGCGTGCGGGTCAACTCCTCCAGCTGATCCACCGACACCGTCGGAACGCGAAAGCCGCGCTGATCCGACAGCACAACCCAGCCTTCCGCCGAGAGGCGGTTGAGCGCCTCACGCACCGGGCTGGCACCGGCGCCGTATTTCTCTCGAATCGCGTCGATGGCCAGCTTTTCACCCGGCATGAACACCGCCGAGATCAGGTCGCGCCGCAGCCGCTCCTCGATGCTGGACGCCAGCGTCGTCACCACGCGCGAACCAGCTTCAGCATCAGTGGCTTGTTTGTTCGGCGGCATCGGGTTTCCTCGACGTGACGGCGGATTGCGGCTCAACCTTCGGGATCGCAAGAGTCCTAAAAATCGATAAAAATGTCAATCTGCCATAATCATCGATATTTAAATAAACTCCGAATGTTCCGGTCTTAACCGGGCCCCTGCGCGCGACGATCGAATCGGCGGGCGGCCGATCTTTATGGTTCCCTTATGAGGTTCGACGTCAGCCCATCTCGAATTCATACACCTGCAATGACACCTTTGCGACCGAAGCAAGGTGAGCAACCGCTTGCCCCTTCGAGCAACGGCTTCTGCATTTTGGAATGTGTCATGAAACAAAGCGAACCTCCGTCTAGCAGCGCGACCATCGTCCTGATCGGCAAGAACAGCCGTGGCAGCTGGGTCGCCCAGGAACAGAATGGTCTCTATGGCGGTCTCTTCATCAATCGTGCCGAAGCGGTGCGCTATGCGCTGTTCGAGAACGGCCATCATCCGGAAGCCATCGTCGCTGCGCCGAACGCGCTCGAGCTCGATATGACCAAAAACCCGTCGGCTCGCCTGCAGGCCGGCGTTGACGCCCCACCCATGCGGCGCGTTGCATGACCAAGACGCGGCCCCGCGCGCGTGCTCCGAAAGTGTAAGACAATGCTTCAGCTCACGCCGGCTCAGGCCCGCCAGCAAATCATCGACACCGTCATCGACTTGACGCAACTGTCGGTCGCGCATCGCGCGATCGCCATCGGCGGCAGCGCTCCCGAGCTTTGCGTGGCGCTGCAGCGCCGCGGTTTCTTCCGCGTGGTGACATCGGCGACCTGCCCTGTTGCGCGCGGCCAGCATTCGATCGGGATCATCGCCGGCCATCACTCGCTGCAGGCCCTCGAAGCCCTGATCGCCGATATCTCGCACTATCTCGACACCACGGCGGCGATTGCCGTGCTGATCGACACCACCGAACACGGCTGCGGGCTGAAAGTCCGCGCCCGTCTGGAGCAACTCGGCTTCCGGATCGACGCCGGTGTCCGCTGTCAGCGAGGTTTTGTGCTGTCGGCTCGCCGGCAGGATGCCGTTCACATGGTCGTCGCCGCCTGAAGTCCAATGCCCCATGCCGGATCACACGCCGGCTGCCCGCGGATCTGTCGACGCCCGTGCAACGACCATCACGCATCGCAGGCAACGACACCACGTGGCACAGCAAAGCATTGCGAGCCTGGCTGCTGGCACTGCTTCGTCTGGCCATCACCGGCGATCGCGCCGACCGGCTTGAGGTGATCGCCTCTGCGCGTGCTCTGGACGCGCTGGGGACTCCGCCCCCAGGCCTACCGGCCCCGGAGTTCCCGGCTTTCCGCTTTTTCCATGTGACAAGTACGGAACTTTGCCGCGCAATGGCGGATCCGATGCATCCACGGCGCGACGACATCCTGCGCCGGCACATTGCCCGAATCGATGATCGACGACTCAAGCACGCATTCGCTGCGGCGCTCGAGACCGACCGTCTTGCGTCGCAGCCTGTCATCACGACCGGATCGTACGGGAACGCGCGGCCTCGCTGACAGCGAGGCGCGAATCATGTCCGGGCGATTCGCCCAATCGGATGACGCGAAGTCCGAATCCAACGGCACATTCAACCCATCCGCGAACCATGCAGATGTTGCATGATGTCATGCGACCGGAAGTTTCATTGTGACGGCAGGATGTTGCTCAAATCCCGCGCAACGACATGTGTGGATAATTGAAAGCATGACAAATTGAACCGATCGGCTATCCTCACCGCTGCTACGTAAAGAATAGCAATAAAATGGAGGTGCTGATGTCGTCCTGCGAATCACGGTTTGAAATTTTTCAGGATCCGACGAACAACTGGGTGGTTTGGGACTGCGAACTTGACGATTTTGCCCGACTCGGCGCGGGTGAATTGCTCTCTCTTTCAGAAGCAGATGCACGGGTTGCTTGCGATCTGCTGAACAGGTCCGCCGCGCAGCGCGCGGCATAGATATCCCGCCAGCAACGCCAAAGGCCGATTCCAGGGGCGGCCGGTTCCATCGACCGTCCCGACACTCGGTTCGTACCGGTGTCGTGTTGCAGCATGGATGTTTCCGCATCGAGCGAAGCCGAGTGCTGCAGCCTCTTGCGAAGTCAGAGTTGCGTGGCGACGGTGGGAGGCTGAGATTTTCAAACTCACTTGAGCGCTCAAGCGAAGAGCCTCGGCGGTGTGGCGACCTCCGAGGCTCTTCAGCGAGCAATCCAGATTGGGCTCGCCCGCTTTCCGACGCGAACTCCAAGGTGACAATCCGCGAGTGCGGTCAGTCGATCGAGAAACATCCCATCATGTCAGTTCGCAGGATCATGATCCGGTCGTGGTCCGGGAGAGACCGTGACAGTCGTACCATCAGGGCCACTGATCGTTTCAATCTCGGCACCGAGCTGTCTGGCAAGTGCGTTGACAATACCGGTGCCAAGCCCGCTCTCCGGTGGCGTGAGACAATCCTGTTTGCCGATCCCGTTGTCTGCGATTGAGAGCTTCCAGCCATCCCCCAATACGTCATACGAGACCACGATCAATCCATCCCTTGTATGATTGAACGCGTGCTTCAGCGAGTTGATCACGAGCTCCGTCACAATGAGGCCGAGACTTTCGGCCTTGCGTGCAACGACGACACCACCATCGCCGCGCACGGCGATCGATATGGGTCTGTTGTCGCCCACCATTGAATAGGACAGCGCGGCGCAAAGCTTTGAAAGATAGGGAATCAGATCGATCACACCGCTGGCTGCGGAGACATGAAGATGTTGCTGGACGGCCGCGACCGATATGACCCGGCCATGGACATCCTCCAGATGGCGGCGCGCCTCCTCCGATTCGGTTCTCCGGGCTTTCATCGAAACGATGCTGGCGATGATCTGCAGGCTGTTGGCGACACGGTGCTGAAGTTCGTCGAGCAGGATGTCCTTCTGCCGCAACAGATCGTCCTTTTCCCGCTGCAGCAGCCGTTCCGTCGTCACGTCTTCGATGCTGAGCAGGATATTGACGCGACTGCCTTCCCTGTAAAAGACTTTGCGGGCATTGAGCAGCATGGTTCGTTTGCCGATCGCGCTGAAATCGTGCTCGACCTCGAAATCCTCCATCGCCCCCTGCTCCGGGATGATCTGTCCCAGCAGCAGCCGAAGCCTTGCGATGTCCCACTCACCTCCGCCGAGCTTGTAGAGCAGCTGACCGCGGGTCTCCTCGGGATCGAGCAGGAAGGTGCGGTAGAACGACCGGCTTGCGGTCACCACCCGCATGTCCTCGTCGAGAACCACGAGCGGCTCCCGGATCGTATCCACGATGCCCTGGGTGAGGCCGGTATCGGCGTCCGCAAGCGGGGCAAGAGAGCCGGAATTCACCTGGTCATGCATCGCAACAAGCCAGCCGGGTGCATTGAAATGTCCCTCCACAAAGACGCCCAGGTTCAATCGGCGTCCTGCACCTACCACGGTCGTCTCCAACGCCCTCCCCAGCCTGATCGCCATCCCCCGCCGCCACGCACCAGCCTGATGACCAGCAGCAATAACACCGCGCCGATGGTGGCATTGAGAATGGCCGCGAGTATGCCGACACCGAGGTGGATTCCAAGCTGCGGCAGCAGCCAGCTGCCGATGAAGGCGCCGATGACCCCGATGACCAGATCACCGATCAGGCCGAAGCCGGTGCCCTGCACGAGCTGCCCCGCCAGCCAGCCGGCGACGATCCCGACGAGCAGGATGACAAGCAGGCTATTTCCCGACATATGCATGGATGTCCCTGACGCTTGGATCCCGAAAGGCTGTTCGCCCGAGCGGACAGGCTAAACCTTGCGCAAGGCGCCGACTGAGCAATATTGCTCACCTCCATCGGTCATGTTGACGCGCGGAGAGTCACTCTTTGCCGGCGATCTCGGGCTTGTCGCGCAAGACGGCGTTCAAAAGCGCGCTATGGACCTCGATCTTGCCGTTGTAGGTGATGAACCCGAGCTTGCGGAACTTGTTCATGAAGAAACTGACGCGTGATCGCGTCGTGCCGATCATCTCGGCCAGCGTTTCCTGACTGATATTGGCCCCGATCGGTTGCGGACTGCCTTCCTTGCCGAAATTCGCCAGCAGCAGCAGCAGACGCGCGAGCCGCTTCTCGCTCGAGTTGAACAACTGATCGATCAGGTCTTCTTCAATCCGGCTGTTGCGCGTCAGCAAGTACGCTATGAACAATTGTGAAAATTTCGGCTCGCTCTCGAGCGCGGTTACCATCGCCGGCTTCGCTATTCTGGTGATTGTGCAATCTTCCATCGCCGCGGTGGTTGCGATCCGCACGGGATGACCATTCAGACAGCCTTCGCCGAAAAACTGCCCGGTTTCCAGAATCCCCACGATCGCTTCCTTGCCCTGGTCGGACAGCACCGTGAGCTTGACCTTGCCTTTCTGGATGTAGAACACCGCGTCCGCCGCGTCGCCCTGGGCAAAGACGTTCTGACCCTGTTGATATCTGAGGATCGATTTGCCCGCCCCCACCTTGGCGAGGAAGACCTTGGGGTCGAACGAGCGAATGGGCGACTTGGTCACGGATTTACTCAAAAGGGTCCTTTCGCTCAGCGACGGCGCGAGCCTGATCTTAGCATCATTCCAACATTCGGCGCAGCCGTCCAGGACGCCGCAAACGAACGACCCCGAGCCGTCAACGGCGAAAAGGAGCCCCGCCTGGCGGCAAGGCTCCTGACGCGTACCGGACGACGATGGGGGTATCTGGATCGTCACGTATCGACCCGTAGGGTCGCATACAATCACTCCGAGGCTGCAACATCTGGCGGGCGCTGTCTGGTCAATTTTGATCAAGCGGACAGATGAATCGGCAGCGGCGCGGACTTTATAACCATCCGCGCCCGGAACTCACCGGACCCGCGGCCGTTCATTCCCAGCATCAATTTGAATGCCGAGAGGAATTTCAATGAACAAGTATACCTATATTCTGGCCGCGCTTGCTATCGGCGCAGCTTCCACACTCGCGAACGCGCAGAGCGTGACGATCCAAGGCGGCGGCTCCGGCGATGGTGTCCGTCGCGACGGCGCCGATATCCGCCTCAATGGAGAGCGCGACAGGGGAGCCATGAGAGGCCAGCTCCGCGAAAACGATGGTGACCAGCGCGAGCGGATGGGCGCACGCGCGGAACTCAATCGCAATCCGTATGCCGGGCGATCGATGCGACACGGTCGCGCCGAGCGCGTCGTGATTGTCAGGCATCGTCGGCATCACCATCACGACATGTGACATATCGCATCACATGTGCCTAGAAATCGGCCCCGCGTTGGGGCCTTTTTCACAGGCGTTTTTGATTTCAGCGGAAATTTGCACGTCGATCTTTTGCCCGGAAGCGGATACTCAGACGCATCAGGCTGGCAGAGCGGTTTGGAGCTGAAAGATTCTCGATGGCGCAAAGCAAAAGCACATGAATGACACCGACAGAGAAGACACGGCGCCGGGCGCTTTTCCGCCTCATCACAATTCCGAGCCACCGGCGCTGACGGTCGGCGACCTGAAAATCGAGCTCAGCCGGTGGCGCGACGACGCCGTCGTCGTCTTCCGCTGTCCCTTGCGCGGGCAGAAGCTCCGATTCTATCGCTTCCAGGCATCCCCCGGGGTCATCGAGATCGAGCTCAACGACTACCCGAACACGCCTGCTATCAGGGCTTAGGGTTATCGAAACGAGCACGCCGAGGACGCAGAAGGTCTGAGTCCGCCCATTCGAATCGCGCTGCGCATGGCAGCAGCCTTCAAAAGTCCGCGGTGACCAGTTCGTAGGATCCCTTGCGCCCGCGGGCAAACACCTTTGCAGCGGTCTTGTAGATCAGGTCCCGGTTGGCGTCGAAAGCACCGAGGAAACCCTCTTCACCTTGCCGGAGATCGGGTTGGACGCGCTTGAGCGCATCCGCGGTCACGAAGAAAGAACATTCGATCGAACTCATGTAGCCCCAGAAACGCACGGCATCGCGGGTTTCATCGTAACTTCGGCTCTGGTTGGGAAAGATCAGATCCATCGATCATCAACCTCTCTGTTCATCGCAACCATTTCGGTCGGCTTTCACAGCGCGAAGCGCGAACCGGTCATGCATGTCGCCGGCGCTTGCGTCCGGGTATCAATCCTCGAGCGCGGGAAGAATGATCCCCGGCGGGGTCGAGAACCGCGGCATCATGTCCGTCGGCGCTCCCATGGATGGTCCGGCCGGAAGTGCAAGATCAGTCTCCGGAACGACCCGATGGTAGATTTCGGCATGGCTTTTGATGCGATAGCGCGGGCTTTGCCAGCTGACGTCCGGCTCCGGCATCAGCCTTGTGATCTCATACCGGCCCGCAGCGGCAATGCGCAACGAACTCGGCGTTAGTTCAACGATCTGACCAACGGTGAATTTATGTTCCAAAACCAATCGCCTTTCCTGGCGCGATCCATGAGACGGCACTTGCCCCGTCACGGCGAATGAAAATTTACGAAAACAGCCCGGCGGACGATCAAACGCGCTTTCGCTTCAGGCTCGGCGGCTTTACAGCCTTCCATGACACATGGGGACGATTGCGCGGATTACGAGGCAGGCGACCCGATTTAGTTCGAGATGCTCGAAAGATGCAGCACGAGTGGAGACGGCAACCCGGCACGGCACCAGGCGAACTGTGTCATATCCCGCGCCCGGCGCAGGACGTTTGCCTTATTGTGTGGTTTGCCGTGGAAGCGGATGCGCGATAGCAGCGCCTCATCGGCATCGCTGGCTTCGAGAACGCCGTAACCCGTGTCGGTAGACATCTCGGATGCCTGCATCCGCTGCAGCCCATCGTCTTCAACCACCAGCGCGACAGTGGGGAGCAGAATCTGTGCCTTGCTCGGCAACGGGACCTCGGCACCATCGTTCCCGGCCGACCGGCCGAAATGCCCCATAAACAGCTTTCGCTGGCTTTGCGGCGATCGTGTTCCCTTTCGGTGGTCAATATTGCACAGACCGCTAACAGCACCGGGTCTATCTTGGCGCCGCTCCGGGCGCTTCGCTGTCGCCCCCATGCCCTGCGTCCGGCGCAGGGCCCCGGCTCACCTGGTCGGGGTCATCTTTCAAGAGCACGCGATCCGACCGATTTTCACGTCGTTGATCCGCTGCCGAGTGGTGCCGCAGAATGACCAAACGCGAACCAGATGCTCTCAGCGTGCATGATGCGCGCGCGTGGGCAAGGATTCTTGCCCGCTACCGCACCCCGAGCGCGACGCGCAGCATCATCGAACTCGTCATCACCGCCGTGCCGCTGGTGGTGATATGGGGTTTGATGTGGGCCGCCCTCGATGTGGGATACTGGCTCTGCCTGCTGCTCGCCGTGCCGGCAGCCGGATTCCTGGTGCGGCTGTTCATGATCCAGCACGATTGCGGCCATGGCGCCTTCTTTCGTCGCCGCCTCGCCAACGACTGGGTCGGCCGTGTCATCGGCGTGGTGACGCTGACACCCTATGATTTCTGGCGGCACATGCATGCGATCCATCACGCCACCTCGGGCCATCTCGATCGGCGCGGCATCGGCGATGTCGACACGCTGACGGTGCGCGAATATCTGGCGTTGTCGCAGTGGGGACGGCTTCGTTATCGCCTGTACCGGCATCCGCTGGTGATGTTTGGTGTCGGGCCGGCCTACCTGTTCGTGCTGAGACAGCGCCTGCCGATCGGTCTGCCGCACAGCAGTTGGCAATCCTGGCTCAGCACGATGGCGACGAATGCGGCCATCGCGGTCACGGTCGCAGCGCTGATCTGGCTGGTCGGCATCGGCCCCTTCCTGCTCGTTCACCTGCCGATCATGCTGCTGGCGGCATCGATCGGGGTCTGGCTGTTTTATATTCAACACCAGTTCAGCGACACCTTCTGGGCGCGCGACCCGCACTGGAGTTTCGATGAAGCCTCCCTGCACGGCAGTTCATACTACGATCTGCCGGGCATCCTGCGCTGGTTCACCGCCAACATCGGCGTGCATCATGTCCATCACCTGTCCAGCCGCATTCCGTACTATCGGCTCTCGGACGTGGTGCGCGATCATCCGGCGCTCACGACGACCGGACGGCTGACGCTGCTGCAGAGCCTGCAATGCGTGCGCATGGTGTTGTGGGACGAAATGCAGAACCGGCTGATCTCATTTCGCGAGTTGCAGGCTGTCGTAGCGATGAAAGCCGAGGCGCAAGAGATCAGCGCGTCGTCCGGCAATTAAGGCAAGCCGGCGCGTGTTGCGATGAAACACGTGCCGCGGGCCAACCCATGAGGAACCATTCCCGCGCGAGGCCATTGCTCTGATGGACCGACTTTGTCGGCCCCACAGAGAAAGATCCCGATGAAAAATACTTTGATGATTTCAGTGGCTGTGGCGAGCCTGTTCGCCGCGACGACTCTGGCTGCTGCCCAAGGCGCGAACCAGAGTGGAATGAAGAGCGATGACGCTCCGGCTACGGCATCACCCAAGACGGACAAGGCAGTGCCGGCGAATCCGGCCGGCACCAGGCGGTCCGAAGGGATGGCACCGACGCCCGATGCCGGCAAGCCGGGTGCGGCGGCTCAGGGCATGAAAGGCGAACCCGGCACGCAGAAGGCCGGAGAGATGAAGGCCGATCCCAAATCGAAGGCGGCAACCGATTCAAGTACGCCGGCCGATGACAAGGATGCCAAGACACCGAAGAACCCTGTTGCCGCCGATGGCAAGTCCGCGGCTCCCGCAGGCAAGATGGCACCGGAAGCCAAAACCACCGGCAACGCGGCAACGTCGGCCGCCGCGGGACCGTCCGCCGAGAAGCGGACCGAGATCTTCAGCGCGATCAAGCATGAAAAGACTGAAGATGTCCAAAACGTCACCTTCAACGTGTCGGTGGGCACGGTCATTCCGACCACCGTCAGCTACCATACACTGCCGCCGCGCATCGTGGCGATCTACCCGGAATGGCGCGGATATCAGTACATTCTCGTCCGCGGTGAATACATCATCGTCCGGCCGGAAACCCGCGAGATCGTCTACATCATTCAGGGCTGACGTTCCCTTCAAGGCCCAATGGGGCGGCTCGGAAGCCGCCCCTGTTCTTCATGATTTTCTTTCCGGACACCTGCCGCAGCAGCCAAGCCTGACGGGCGCGAAAGCGTTGTCAGAGATTTGCGCCCGCGATTTCACGTGGCCCACGAACCCGGGCACTGCCAACGGGTTCGGCCCTCACACTTCCATCCGACAACCAAACCCAGGAGACGACAACATGACTCATAGAATCGTGCATATCGCAGCGGCTGCCATGGTGGCCGCGATGATCCCAATCGCAGCAAACGCGCAAGGCGTTCCCGGCGGCGCCAGCCAAGGCGCCCGCGAAGGTGAACGAGCCGCAGGTCCCGTCGGGGCTGTGGTGGGCGGTGTGATCGGAGGCGTCGCCGGCGGTGTGGCCGGTGTGCTGGGAGTGGACGAGCGTCCGCGCTTCCGCAGCTACGCGGTGGAGCAGCATCGCCCGTCTTATACCTATTCCGAGGATGTCCGGACTGGTGCGGTGCTGCCGGAAGCCGGCGTAACCTACTATGAGGTCCCGCAGGAATATGGTGTTCGCGACTATCGCTACACCGTGGTCAATGGCCGGACCGTCCTGGTCGACCCTCGCACGCGGCGCATCGTCGAAGTGGTCGAGTAAGGAAAGAGTCCTGCCGGATAACAACTCCATCACGAGACTTGACGGACAACACAACTGGCCCCGCATTGGGGCCAGTTGGCTGTCCGGCAGACGCGGCCTCCGAGACAGTCCGACGACTGCTGGATTCCAATGGCTGCCGGCATCGATCTAGCTCGGTGGATAGAGGTGACTCGCAGCCCACCCATTCCCGCCAGATGGCATTGGATCGGTCGTCCGCCCAACATATTTGAGTTGCGAGCATTTGGGACACTGAAAGGCGCCGAGATCAAAGCCCGGCTTGCCGGGTTCAGAGCAGGCAGGCGCCATCGGAAACCGACAGTTTGAGCAAAATTGAGTCGCAACTTTTTGCGACGAAAATGCCAGGAGTGATTGGGAAGCAGCCATTGATTGGGAAGCAGCCATGGCGCCCTCGTTTGATCAAGCGGGTGAACGTGTGCCCTTGGTCATTGTTGTTGCCGTGATGCGGCAATCATCACCTCGATTGACAGCGGCCGATGGTCACTATTGATCACCACACGGATTCGTTAACTCGCACGTCCTCCATCGATTTGGTGGCGGGTTCATCTCGCCCGCCGACGCGGCAGCTTCTCGACCACTGTCTGAGTGACGAAGCCGGCTGCTCGCTCCAGCGGCTCGGCGCTTTTGGCAGCCCGGCTCAGCACGATGGCGCCCTCCAGCGACGAGAGCACATAGCTCGCCAGATTGTGCGCGGCATCCTCCGACAGTCCTGTCGATGACAAGCCCCGCGCCAGCGTTGCAATCCAAAGGCCGAACGCCTCCGAACACGGCTTGCGCAAGTCTTCGACGGTGCTGGCGATATCGAGTGTCACCGACGCAACAGGGCATCCATTGCGAAAGTCCGACTCTTTCAGAATCTTGGCTTCAGCCTTGAAGATCGCCGCAACGGCATCGACCGGATCGGGATACGCCGCAAAGGCGCGCTGGATCATCTGCGCGTAGAGATCCGCCGAATAACGCACGACCTCCGCGGCGAGTTGCTCCTTGCCCAGCGGAAAGAAGTGATACATCGAACTCCACGGCGCACCGGCTTCCTTTGCAAGCTGCTTCAGGCCCGTGCCCGAATAGCCCTGGCTGCGGAACAGTTTCTCGCCCGCACGCAGCAACCGTTCCTTGGTGTCGTGCATCATTCCCTTCTCCGCATCCCGTCAGTTGACACCATGAATGTATCGATCTATACAGTCAATAAATGTATCGATCTATACAATCTGGGGCTTTAACCGGGACCCATTCTCAGCGCTGGACGTGAACCTCGGGAGGTGGACATGAACCGTTCGACCCTGATCGCCATTCTGCTCGGCGGATTCATTGCCGGCACCCTCGACATCGGCGCCGCGGCGCTCATCAACGGCGTCAACCCGGTCGTCATCCTGCTCGTGGTCGCCAGCGGCGTGCTGGGCAAGGCTGCCTTTCATGCCGGGCTGCCCGCCGCGGCACTGGGCACCCTGCTGCAATGGGCGATGTCGGTGCTCATCGCCGCGATCTACGTCCTCGCCGGCGACCACCTCCCCGTTTTGAAACGGCATTGGGTCGCGGGCGGCCTGGCTTACGGTGTCAGCGTGTTCATCGTCATGAACTATCTGGTGATGCCACTGTCCGCTGTGGGACGCATGCCGCAATTCACTGTCCTGACATTCGCCGAAAATGTACTGGCCATGCTGGCGTTCGGGCTGCTCGTTGCTTTCTTTGCGCGCAGGCCGACGATTTCCGCGACGGCCCTATCCACGTAAGTCGCGACTTTCCCCATACGCCATCAGGATCCGTGATGCCCAAATCCAGCACCATCGAAGCCTTTGTCGCGCTGGTGGAAGCCGGCGACTACACCGGCGCGATCGAACAGTTCTATGCGCAGGACGCGTCGACCTGGGAAAACAACGGTGCACAAGTCGTCGGCCGTGACGCCGCGGTCAAGAAAGAGCGCGGGGTGATGGCGTCTTTCCGGAAAATCGAAGCCGCGCGGCTGGGTCCGCCGCTGGTCGGCGGCGATCACGTCGCGTTGCGCTGGCGATTCACCTTCACCTCTGCCGATGGCAATTTGCGGTTGCTGGAAGAGGTGGCCTGGCAGACATGGCGCGGCGAACAGCTGATCGAGGAACGGTTCTTCTACGATCCGAAACAAATGGCGGGCTGAGACGGCGCGCATTCGCGCTGCAATACACCGCGCAGTTGTCCACGACATCGCGGCGCGCCCTGCTCCACCCCTTGTCAACGCCCGGCAAGTTGCGCAACCTGTCGGACAAAATCCCGGACCCCCGAACCGGGAGACGACAGGGAGATGAACGTCATGACAAAAGCCTTCAAAGGCTTGGCCGGCGGCTTTGCGCTGTCACGTCGTTCCGCGATGACCTCCATGCTCGGCGGCACACTGGCGATGCTCGGCAGCGGGCGAGGCCTGGCGCAATCCGAACAGCGGCTGCGCATGTTCTGGTGGGGCTCGAAGGAACGCGCCGAGCGCACCAACAAGGTCAACCAGCTTTATCAGCAAAATCATGCCGGCCTGACCATTGCCGGCGAATCGCTGGGATGGACCGATTACTGGCCGCGGCTCGCCACCCAGACCGCCGGCCGCAATGCAGCCGATGTGCTGCAGATGGATTATCGCTACATCTTCGAATATGCGCGGCGCGGCGCGCTGCTGCCGCTCGACGGCTACGTGCCCAACGCCCTCAACCTCGGTGATTTCAGCCAGGCCGCGGTCGACAGCGGCAAGGTCGACGGCAAGATCTATGGGGTCAGCCTCGGCCTCAACTCCACGGCCATGATCTACGACAAGGAGCTGATCCAGAAGCTCGGCTTGAAGGAGCCGACCTGGAACATGACCTGGAGCGAGATCGGAGACCTTGCGGTCAAGATCACCAAGGCGGCGAAGCGCGACCGCTTCACCGGTCTTGCCGATGGCGGCCGGGATGAACCGGCACTCGAGGTCTGGCTGGGGCAGCGCGGCAAGTCGCTGTACACGGCCGAGGGCAAGCTCGGCTACGACGCCAGCGACATCGGCGAATGGTTCGCATTCTGGCAGGACCTGCGCAAACGCGGCGGCTGCGCCGCCCCGGACACCCAGGCGCTGGACCGCGGCGAGATCGATTCAAGCCTGCTGACGCTGGGCAAGACCGCGATGGGATTTCATCAGTCGAACCAGTTGATCGGTTTCCAGGCTCTCAACAAGAGCAAGCTCGGCCTCTCCACGCTTCCCGACGGCGGCAAGGGTGCACAGCCCGGCCGCTATCTCAAGCCGGCGATGATGTGGAGCGTGTCCGCGCAGTCGAAGCAGCCGGAGGCCGCCGTGAAGCTCGCATCGTACTTCGTCGCCGATATCGAAGCCGGCAAGATCCTCGGCGTCGAACGCGGAGTCCCGGCCTCCGACGCGGTGCGCAAGACGGTGGCGCCGACGCTCGATGAACTCGGCCGCGCCATGGCCGACTACATCACCCTGATCAGCGACAAGGTCGGGCCCTTGCCGCCCCCGCCGCCGCGCGGCGCCGGCGAGATCCAGACCGTCCTGCGGCGGGTCAATGAGCTGGTCGGTTTCGGCAAGCTGACGCCGGCCGACGGCGCCAAGCAGTTCGTCACCGAAAGCGCCGCGACGCTGGCCCGCGGATAAGGTCATGGCCGGCGCACTGAGCAATGCCGCCACGCGGCCCATGCGAGAGGCCGAACAGATACCCGCCGTCGACTGGCGCGGCAGCCGCGCCGGCTACCTGTTCCTGACGCCCTGGCTGATCGGCTTTTTCGGGCTGACGCTGGGGCCGGCCTTGGTCTCGCTGTATCTGTCGTTCACCAACTTCGACCTGCTGGGTACGCCGAGCTGGGTTGGCGCTGCCAACTACATCCGCATCGCCACCGACGATCCGAAATTCGTCGCTGCGATGCATGTGACTTTTCTCTATGTGGCCCTCGCGGTACCGCTGAAGCTCGCTTTCGCGCTGTTCGTCGCTGTCATCCTCAACAAGGGCATTCGCGGCCTGCCGCTCTACCGCGCGATGTTCTATCTGCCGTCGCTGATCGGCGCCAGCGTCGCGGTGGCGGTGCTGTGGCGCCAGTTGTTCGCCGGCGACGGCCTGCTCAACCAGGTGCTGGCGCTGTTCGGCGTCGCCGGGCCGAGCTGGATCTCCGATCCGGACACTGCACTCTACACGCTGGTGGCCCTGAGCATCTGGCAGTTCGGCTCGCCGATGATCATTTTCCTTGCCGGGCTGCGGCAGATCCCCAAGGACGTCTACGAGGCCGCCGAGATCGACGGCGCGAGCCGCAGCCAGCAATTCTGGAAAATCACACTGCCGCTGCTGACGCCGGTGGTGTTCTTCAACGGCGTGGTGCAGACCATCGAGGCCTTCAAGGCTTTCACGCCCGCCTTCATCATCAGCGGCGGCACCGGCGGCCCGATCGATTCCACGCTGTTCTACACGCTCTACCTCTACCAGGAAGCCTTCGCCAACTTCCGGATGGGTTATGCCTCGGCGCTCGCCTGGATCCTGGTGGTGATCATCGCCGCCTTCACCGCACTCGCTTTCCTCTCCTCGCGCTACTGGGTGCACTACGATGGCTGACACCGCAACATCTGCACAACCCGCGCACCGGGCCAGCCTGGAACAGGACGACGTACAAACCGGGCAACCGGGCGCCGGCCGGTCCCTGCTCTATCACGTACTGCTGTGTCTCGCCTCGATCGCGATGCTCTATCCGCTGCTGTGGATGCTGGCGAGTTCGTTCAAACCGGACAGTGATATCTTCGGCAGCGCCTCGCTGTGGCCATCGAGTTTCAGCCTGGATGCCTACCGCCGGGGCTGGTCCGGCTTGCAAGTCTCGTTCGGACAGTTCTTCCTGAACTCGCTCGTCGTTTCGCTGTCATGCGTGATCGGCAATGTGCTGTCGTGCTCGCTGACCGCCTATGCCTTCGCGCGGCTGACATTCCGCGGCCAGAAATTCTGGTTCGCGCTGATGCTGGGCACCCTGATGCTGCCCTATCATGTCACGCTGATCCCGCAATATGTGCTGTTCCTCAACCTCGACTGGGTCGGGACGTTTCTGCCGCTGATCGTGCCGAAATTCCTGGCGGCGGATGCTTTCTTCATTTTCCTGCTGGTGCAGTTCTTCCGCTCGATCCCGCGCGATCTGGATGATGCCGCGATGATCGACGGCTGCGGCCCCTGGCGGATCTACTGGATGGTGATCCTGCCATTGTCGCTGCCGGCGCTCGCCACCGCCGCGATCTTCACCTTCATCTGGACCTGGGACGATTTTTTCGGCCCGCTGGTCTATCTCAACGACATGAACACCTACACCGTGCAGCTGGGCCTGCGCAGCTTCGTCGATTCCACCGGCAAGTCCGACTGGGGCGCACTGTTTGCGATGTCGACCCTGACGCTGCTGCCGGTGCTCGGCTTCTTCCTGGCGTTCCAGCGCCTGCTCATCAACGGCATCGCCACCACCGGCCTCAAGGGCTAATCAGGACGTCACCGTCTCGCTGCAAGGACAAAAATCATGGCCCCCCTTCGTTTCGCCGCCATCAGCATCAATCACGCCCATATTTATGGCCAAGTCGACTGCCTGGTGAAGGCGGGCGCCGAGTTCGTCGGCTTCCATGCTGTCGAGGATGATCTGGCAAAAGCTTTCGGGGAACGCTACCCGCAGGCGCCGCGCGTGGCCGATCGCCGGCGGCTGCTGGAAGATTCATCGATCGCGCTGATCGTGTCGTCCGGCATCCCGGCCGATCGCGCGCCGCTCGGCATCGAAGTGATGCGCCACGGCAAGGACTATATGAGCGACAAGCCGGGGATGACGTCGCTGGACCAACTCGCCGAGGTGCGGCGGGTGCAGGCCGAGACCCGGCGCATCTACTCGGTGTGCTATTCGGAGCACTTCGAGACCCGATCGACCGTCAAGGCCGGTGAACTGGCGGCGGCCGGCGCCATCGGCCGTGTGATCAACACCACCGGGCTCGGCCCGCACAAGCTGAAGAACCTGCCCCGCCCCGACTGGTTCTACAAACGCGAGCGAACCGGCGGCATTCTGACCGACATCGCCTCGCACCAGTGCGAGCAGTTCCTGTTCTTCGCCGACGCGCTCGACGCCGAGGTGGTCGCCGCTACCGTTGCCAACCGCGCCAATCCGGAAACGCCGGAACTGCAGGACTTCGGCGAACTGCTGCTGCGTGCCGGCAACACCACCGGCTATGTGCGGGTGGACTGGTTTACCCCGGATGGCCTTCCGATCTGGGGCGACGGCCGCCTCACGATCCTTGGTACCGAGGGCTATCTGGAGTTGCGCAAGTATATCGATATCGCGGGCCAACCCGGCATCGATCACCTGTTCCTGGTCGATCGCAAGGGCACGCAACGCATCGATTGCAGCAATGTGGAGTTACCCTATGGCCGCCAGCTCATCGCCGACGTCCTCAACCGCACCGAAACCGCCATGCCGCAGGCGCGCTGCTTCAAGGCCATGGAGCTGGCGCTCACGGCGCAAGCGATGGCGGAGAAGGACGGCAAATAAGAGCTTCGCCTCTCAATCAACGATTTGAAGAGAAAATCCACATGCCCAAACGCTGGACCGTCGCGGTGATCGGATGCGGTATCGGCCGCAGTCATATCGAAGAGGGCTATGCACGCCTGCCCGCGCAGTTTGAGGTGCGCGCGCTGTGCGACCTCAACCAGGAGCGGCTCGCGACAATCGGCGACGAATTCTCTGTGTCTCGCCGCACCACGTCGTTCGACGAAGTGCTGGCGATGGCCGATATCGACATCATTGATATCGCAACCCCGCCCGGGCTGCACTTTCCGCAGGCGATGGCGGCGCTCGCCGCCGGCAAGCAGGTGGTGTGTGAAAAGCCGCTAGTCGGCTCACTCGCCGAAGTCGACCAGCTCGCCGCCGCCGAAGCCAAAGCCGCGGGGCGCCTGCTGCCGATCTTTCAATATCGCTACGGCAACGGGCTGCAGAAGGCTAAGCGCATCATCGAGCTCGGCCTCGCCGGCAAGCCGTATCTCGCGACGGTGGAGACGGCCTGGCAGCGCGGCGCCAAGTACTATTCAGTGCCGTGGCGCGGCCGCTGGGAGACCGAACTGGGCGGCGCGCTGCTGACCCATGCCATCCACGCCCACGATCTGCTCACCTATCTGATGGGTGATATCGCTTCTGTGTTTTCGCGCACTGCAACTCGCATCAACAGCATCGAGGTCGAGGACTGTGCGGTCGCGAGCTTGCAGATGCAGAGCGGCGCGCTGGCCTCGCTCAGCGTCACGCTCGGCTCGGCCAAGGAGATCAGCCGATTGCGGCTATGCTTCGAGCATGTCACCTTCGAAAGCTCGCTTGCACCCTACGCCCCAGGTGACGATCCCTGGCAGATCATCCCGACCTCGCCCGAGGCTGAAGTGCGTATCACCGCCGCGCTCGCCGGCTGGTCCCACGTGCCGTCACGTTTCGAAGGACTAATGGCAGCCTATCACCAGGCGCTTGAATCCGGTGGTCCGTTGCCCGTCACCATTGCCGACGCGCGGCGTTCGCTGGAACTGATCACCGCGCTTTATCATGCCGCGGAAACCGGTGAGCCGGTGCAACTTCCGATCACGCCGGCGCATCCGAAATATTCAAGCTGGCGGCCACACGTCCGCTCCTGATCATTTCGGTATCGATCGGGCCATGACCGGATCATGCTCGGCATCGGGTTGCATGCTGGGGCTCTTCACCGTGACATTCAGGATTGCGCTCAAGGCGGAATGATTGCTGCTGCCATTGCGCAACAAAACCTCCGCGTCGCTCACGACCTGGCGTGCGAGCTCTTCATCGGCTACCAGCAGCACCGGTTTGCCGCCGACGCCGATGACCCAGCCAAACTCCGTGGGCGTGATGGTGTAGTCCGACATTTCGGGACCGAAACCAGTCTTTTGAAACCAAACATATTGCCTAAAAAGCTCCGTACATTTGCGCCCAGCACGTTAAGACTTGATGGGACCAATTGTTGGAATCCCGTTACATCATTGTTAACGTGATCGCCGAAAGTCGGCAGCATCATACCGCGATTGCTCTGTAAGCCCTCGTAATCAAACGCGATTCCAGAAACGTTTGCGCCGGTTCCAGCACAACGCAAGCGTGCCCGGCATTTTTTTGACGGATTGTTTCTTAAGAGCGGAACGGAGGAACGCAGCGAAGGTGCCGGTCAGCTCAGATCCGCCGCCCTGCCTGCTCCCAGTATGGGTCACGCAAGCGGCGCTTAAAGATCTTTCCGGAATCTTCACGAGGAAGCTCGGACCTGAACTCAATGTGTTTGGGCACCTTGTAATCGGCGAGCTGGTTTTTGAGATGGGTACGCACTGCGGCAAGGTCGAGCACGGCGCCGGGCTGCGGCTCGATCACGGCCATCAGTGCCTCGCCGAATTCCTCATCAGGAATTCCGAACACGGCGCAGTCATGCACGCCGGTAAAGCCGTGCAGCACCGCTTCGATTTCGGCCGGATAGATGTTGACACCACCGGAGATCACCATGTCGCGCTTGCGGTCGCTGATGAAGACATAGCCCTCCTCGTCGATATAACCAACGTCGCCCGAGGTGATGAAGCCATCACGCTCGATCTCGGCCCGCTTCTCCGGCTTATTGTGATAAGTGAAGTCGGCCGCCGCCTTGACCCGCGAATAGATCTCGCCGATCTGGCCGGGTGACAGGATGTTGCCCTTGTCATCGAGGAAGCGCAATTCAGCCTCCGGCGACAGCCGGCCCACGGTGCCGGGCTTCTTCAGCGCATCCTCGGAAGTGGCAAAGGTCACCGCGCCGGATTCCGTGCTGCCGTAGAATTCGTAGATCACTGGTCCCCACCAGTCGATCATGGCGCGCTTGACCTCAGCGGGACACGGTGCAGCCGCATGAATGACATGGCGAAGCGACGAGATGTCATATTTGCTGCGAACCGCCTCAGCCAGCTTCAACAGCCGAATAAACATGGTCGGCACCATGAAGATGCTGTCGATCTTCTCGTCCTGCACGATACGCAGAAAATCCTCGGCATCGAACCGCGGCATCATCACCAACGCATCGCACTGCCGACCGGCCCGGATGGCATAGGCATTCGGCGCGGAATGATACAGCGGCCCCGGCAGCAACGCGCGCCCCTGCGGCCTGATGCCGTAAATCATCGTGCGCATGCGATTGGTGTAAGCGAGCTGCTCCGGCGTCGGCGCGTTGCGACGCACGCCCTTGGGATGGCCGGTCGTGCCGGAGGTGTAGATCATGTTCGGTGGCGGCAGCAGCTCCGGGCCGTCATAAGGCGCCTGCTGCGCCATCCACTCTTCGAGATCGACGGCACCGGCCGGTGTGCTCACCAGAGCCGCTTCGATCCTGTAGCTTGTGACCACTTCGGGCGGGGGCGGCACGCCCAGCACAGTAATGCCGTCCGGAATCGCACCCTGCATCTTGTGCAGCAGGTCGTTGTGGCCGATCAGCACCCGCGAGCCGGAGTCGCCGATCACATAGGCGATTTCTTCCGGCTTAAAGTGCCAGTTCACCGGCACGCCGTAGCCACCAAGTGTCATCACCGCGTAGGCCGCTTCAAGAAAAGCGATATCATTGCGCATCAGCACGCAAACGCTGTCGCCCTGCCTCACTCCGAGCTTCTGCAGTCCCCCAGCGATCAAACGCGCGCGAGCCGCGACGTCTTGCGTGCTCTTGCAGCGTTGGCCGCTGACGATCCCCATCGACGGGGCTTTTTGTGTAACAGGCATGAAACAGACTACTTTCAGCAGGGCATCAGTAAAAAGGGATCGCGATCGAATCGCGGTCCCGACGAGAATCGTTTTGGAGCACGCTTCAGTTCACCCGCCGCGTTCGACCGACCCAGAACGGTTCGCGCAATTCACGCCGCAGGATCTTGCCTGTTCCGTTCCGCGGCAATGCCGGGATGAAGTCGACACTCTTCGGCACCTTGTAGCCGGCGATCCGGGTGCGCGCGTGGGCGATGATCTCCTCTGCGGTCACCTCGGTGCTCGGCTTTCGCACCACCACCGCCTTCACCGCCTCGCCCCATTTGTCGTCAGGCACACCGATCACCGCGACCTCGGCAACCGCCGGATGTCCGAAGATCGCGTTCTCGACCTCGGCGGGATAGATGTTTTCTGCCCCCGATATGATCATGTCCTTGATGCGATCGTGGACATAGATGTAACCGTCCGCGTCCATGTATCCGGCATCACCCGTTCGCAGCCAGTTGTCCGCGCTCAGCGTGCTCGCAGTCGCCTCAGGCAGCTTCCAGTACCCCACCATGTTGGCGGTGGAGCGAGTGGCGATTTCGCCAACCTCGCCCGGCGGCAACGGCTTGCCGTCCGCGTCGAGAATAGCGAGTTCGACGCCGGGCATCGCCTTGCCGGCCGACCGAAGCCGCGGCGAGCCGTCGAGCGTATGGTCTTCCGGCGGCAGCACCACAATGGTGCCGGTAGTTTCCGTCATGCCGTACATCTGCACGAAGCCGCAGCCGAACACCTCCAAGCACTCTTTCAACAGGTCCGCAGGAATCGGCGACGCGCCATACAACAGATACTTCAGGCGCGAATAATCGATCTGCCGTGCGCGCGGATGGCGCACCACGAACTGCATCGCCGCCGGCACCATGAACAGCTTGGAGATCCGGTCGTTAACGAAATAGTCCAGTACCTTGCTTGGATCGAACTCGCGCGCCACCACCCCCTTGGCGCCGGAATGCAGACCGACGATGCCCCAGCCGGTGCCGCCGATGTGGAACACAGGCATGGCGACCAGCGACACATCGCCCTCGGTCCAGACATTCCAACCGGGCTGTTCCCCGAACCGCTCGTGGCGCCGGTCGACCAGATTGAGGTGGCTCAACATCGCACCTTTCGGTTGCCCGGTAGTGCCCGAGGTGTAGAGCTGCAACGCCACATCTTTGAGCTTGGTCTCAAATGCCGGCGGCGCATCGCCCTGAGTGTCGCGCCAGGCCTCATAGGCCGGCCACTCCGGCGCATTACCCTCCATGGCCACGAGCCGGGGTGCGGACACAAGCGAAGGCGCGAAGACCCGTACCGCGTCGACGAATTCCGCGCCGACGAACAGCATCTTCGCCTCGGCATTGTCGATGATATAGACCATCTCCGGCGGCGCCAGCCGCCAGTTCACCGGCGCCATCACGACGCCAACTTTCATCGCGCCAATCAGCAGTTCGAAATAGTGATCGCTGTTCTTGCCGACATAGGCGATACGATCACCGGCCGTGAGCCCGGCGGCGGTGAGCCCATGGGCGACCTTGTTGCTGCTGCACTCGAATTGCGCATAGCTGGTCTCGCGCCCTTCGAAGCTGAAGGCGGTCGCCCCACCGCGCTGCTGCGCGTGGCTGCGCACCACATCAACCAGCGTCTGCCCGCTCATGAGATCTCCACTCGGCTACAGCCCAAGCATATTCTTGGCGATGATGTCGCGCTGCACCTCGGAAGTGCCGCCGAAGATGGTGTAGGCGCGGCGATTGAGATACTCCGGCACGACGGTCAGCTCGTTCTCGGGAATCGCTGCCGGCTCGTTCAGCGCATAAAGCGGGCGCAGCGGCTCCCAGTACAGCGCATCGTAGCCGATCACGTCGACCCCAAGCCGGGTCACCGCCTGCTGGATTTCGCTGGCGCGCAGTTTCAGCAGCGAGGACACCGCGCCGGGGTTCTGGCCGGTCTGCAGGTCCGACATGATACGCAGCTCGATCATGTCGAGCGCGTCGATGTCGACATCGATCTCGGCCATCCGCCGCGCGATGTCCGGATCGTCGATCGCCGGACCGGTCGCCTCGCCGCGCGCCAGCCGCGAGACGTTGTCGAACCGCGATCGCAGCCGCGCCGCGTTCATGCCGCCACCGCGTTCGAACTCCAGCAGATACTTGCCGTAGGTCCAGCCCTTGTTCTCCTCGCCGACCCGATCCGCCACCGGCACCCGTACGTCGTCGAAGAACACCTGGTTGACCTCGTGATCGCCGCCGATGGTGTGGATCGGACGGATGGTGATGCCGGGCAGCGTCATGTCGATCAGGAGAAAGCTGATGCCGTCCTGCTTGCGCGGGGTATCGGCGGTGCGCACCAGCGCGAACATCCGGTTGGCATGGTGCGCATGGGTGGTCCAGATCTTGGTGCCGTTGATGACGTAGTGATCGCCGTCGCGCACCGCACGCGTTTTCAGCGAGGCGAGATCGGAGCCGGAGCCGGGCTCGGAATAGCCCTGGCACCAATAGTCTTCGCCGGAGAGCATGCGCGGCAGATAGTACGCCTTTTGCGCGTCGCTGCCGAAACCGATGATCAGCGGGCCGACCATGCGCACGCCCATCGGCGACAGCGACGGTGCACCGGCCCGGGCGCATTCGGTCTCGAAGATCCAGCGTTGCGCGGGTGTCCAGCCGGTGCCGCCATACTGTTGCGGCCAGGCCGGCGCGACCCAGCCGCGGGTGTGCAGCAACCGATGCCAGGGGCCTGAGACCTCCGGCTCGGAGAACACCGACGGGGTCAGCGCCTGGCCCCGCGCCAGCGTCGGAGTCAGGTGTGCGGCGATGAAGTCCCGCACATCCTTCTGCAAGGCGCGATCTTCCGGCGTAAACGACAATTCCATGATCGGCTCCCTAGGCGACTTTTTCGGACGGCGCATCGGTCAGCGCCAGCCGGCGGCGATAATGATGCGCGGTGCCGCCGAACAATGTTTCGAACATCATCACGCGGCGCAGATAAAGCCCGATGTCGAGTTCGTCGGTCACGCCCATGGCGCCATGCAGTTGCACCGCCTGCTCGGCCACGAAGCGCGCGCAGGTGCCCACCTTGGCCTTGGCGCCGGAGGCGGCACGGCCGCGTGGACGCGGCGGCGCATCGGCCTGCAGCGTTGCCACCAGCGTGATTGCGCGCGCCTCCTCGCAGGCCATCGCCATGTCGGCCAGCCGATGGCGCACCACCTGGTTGGCCGACAGCGGGCGGCCGAACTGTTCGCGCATTTTCGTGTAGTCGACGGTTGCGTGCAGCAGATAGTCCATCATGCCGACGGCCTCGGCGCACAGCGCGCCCAGGGCCCGGTCGACCACCGCCGCGATCGCGGGGCGCGCATCCGCGCCGTCGCCGAGCCGCGCCGTGGCCGGCAGAGTCACGTTCGACAGCGTCAGATCGCCGGCGCGACCGCCACCGAGCCTCGCATGCTCGCGCATGTCCGCGCCCGCTGTGCCGGCCGGCACCAGAAACAGCCCGAGACCACGATCGCTGCGGGCGCTGACGATCCATCGCCCCGCGGAGGGCCCATCCACCACGGCGATCTTGTGGCCATTGAGAACCCAATCCGGACCGGAGCGCTCCGCGTGCGTCTCCACCGTGCCAAGATCGAAGCGGCCGCCGCGCTCGGCATAGGCGAAGGCCAACCTCGCATCACCGGACGCGACGGACGGCAGCAACGTGGCGCGCTGCGCCTCGCTGCCGGCCTCGGCGATCAGCCCTGCCCCCAGCACGACGGTCGAGAGATAAGGCGACAGCACCAGCCCGCGTCCAAACGCCTCCATCAGGATCGCAACATCCCTCGCGCCGCCACCGAGGCCGCCGTGGGTTTCCGCGATCGGCAGCGCCAGCCAGCCGAGTTCGGCATAACGCTTCCACGACGCCGCGCTTTCGTCGGCCGTGGAGGCCGCGATGCGGCGGCGTTCCTCGATCGAGGAGGTGTCGGCGACAAGACGTTCGACGCTGTCGCGCAACAACCGCTGTTCTTCGCTCAAACCGAGATTCATCGTTTCACTCCGCGGGCGGCTTACGCACCGTCGCCGGCACGCCAGCGGGATCGATGATCATGCCGAACTGCTGCAGATTATGCGCATGACAGAGCTGGTGCAGGGCGAACGCCTGATCGATCGCCGTCTGCTGGCCCGTCGCATCAACCGCGCGATTGACCGCTTCCTTGGTCATCTTCAGCGCAAATGCCGGCTTGGCGGCGATGCGCAGTGCGAGGTCATGCACGAAACGGGAGAGATCGGCGCGGGGCACCACATGATTGACCATGCCGAGCCGGTGCGCCTCCTGCGCGCTCCAGCTGTCGGCGGTGAACAACAGCTCCTTGGCCTTGCGCGGCCCGAGTTCGAACGGATGCACGAACCATTCGACCCCGCAGACCCCGAGCGTCACCACCGGATCGCAGAATTCGGCATCGTCGGCGGCAACGATGAGGTCGCACGCCCAGGCCAGCATCAGCCCGCCGGCGATGCACTTGCCCTGCACTTCCGCGATGGTGGGTTTGGCAAGGTTGCGCCAGCGCCGGGTGATCTGCAGGTAGATCTCCTGCTCGCGGGCAAAGCGGCCATGCGCGCCCTCCTCCCGGAAACCACCCCAGCCGCCGACCGCAGGAAAATCACTGCCGGCCTCGTTTTTCACTCCCGCACGCAGATCGTGTCCGGCGGAGAAATGCGGGTCGGCCCCCGCCAGCACGATCACCTTGACCGCATCGTCCTGCACGGCGACGTCGAACGCCGCATTCAAATCGTAGGTCATCTGCAGGTTCTGCGCATTGCGCGCACTCGGCCGGTTCATGACGATGCGCGCAACCTGCGGCAACGGCATCTCGTAGCGGACAGTTTCGAAATCCGGCATCCCGCGACCACTCCCCGAGCGCGATTGCCAGCAATCGCACATTGTTTTTGATGGGGAGCTCGACACATCCGAGCGAACGCGAGCGCACGTCGCGTCTCCAACGAGCCGTTTCCGTCCCATCTGTTTTCTTTTGAGCAAACGGCAAGCCACGATGTTAGTCAAGCCGTTAATTAACTCATGCGGAGCGGCCTGCGTCGCCGTCATGACTGAGCATCGCGCGGCGCGGTTGCAAATTTCTTGGTGCGGAAATCACGTCGCGTAGACGGCGATCGGCGATGCGCGAGCGCCCCCGGATCGACAGCGACTTCGCTGCGGCTATGGTCGCTCGCCGCATCGAATCATGCGACGACTCACCTGGCCACCGCCGGATCAAAATCATGGACCACCTCTCCGCCGCCCTCTCGGGTCACCTGCTGCTGCCCGCAGTCCTGATCGCCGCCACGATCCTGCTGTGGGCGACAGCGTGGCTGCCCGAATATCTCACCGCACTGATGTTTTTCACCGTCGCCATGGTGCTGCATGTAGCGCCGGCGGATGCGGTGTTCGCCGGCTTCCTGTCGTCGGCGTTCTGGCTGGTGCTGAGCGGTTTCGTGCTCGGCGCCGCCATCCGCAAGGTCGGGCTCGCCGACCGCATCGCACGGCTGCTGGCGGCGCACTTGTCCAACTCCTGGCCGCGCATGGTGGGCGGCGTGGTGCTGCTGACCTACGCACTGGCATTGGTGATGCCATCCAACATGGGCCGCATTGCCCTGCTGATCCCCATCGTGATGGCGGTGGCTGACCGCGCGGGACTGTCCGAGGGCAGCCGCGGCCGCATCGGTCTGGTGCTTGCGGTCGGCTTCGGCACCTTCCAGCTTTCGGTCAGCATCCTGCCGGCGAACGTGCCGAACCTGGTGATGACGGGGGCCGCGGAGAGCGCCTATGGCCTGCACTTCGCCTACCTGCCCTACCTGTTGCTGCACATGCCGGTGCTCGGCATCCTCAAGGGCATCCTCTTGACGGTGTGCATCTGCTGGCTATTCCCCGCAACCCTGCAGGACGGCGCCATCACCGAACCGCCGGCAACGATCAGCGCCGCCGAAATCCGGCTCGGCGTCCTGCTGCTGGCGACGCTCGCACTCTGGATCACCGACACCTGGCACGGCATCTCGGCCGCCTGGATCGGACTTGCGGCGGCGTGCGTCTGCCTGTTGCCGCGGATCGGCTTTCTCTCGGGCGACGAGTTTGCGGCGGCCACGAATATCCGCACCTGCATCTATGTCGCCGGCATTCTCGGACTGGCCGCCGTGGTGACGCGCTCGGGTCTCGGCGACGCCATCGGCCGGGCGATCGTCCCGCTGCTGCCGCTCGATCCGGCGCGGCCGGCGCTGAGTTTCGCCGCGCTGGTGACGCTGACGATCGTGCTGAAYTTCGTCATCACCGCGAATGGYGTGCCCGCGCTGTTCACGCCGCTCGCSCGCACGCTGGCSGAYAGCGCCGGCCTGCCGCTCGCCTCGGTGCTGATGATTCAGGTGATCGGCTACGGCACGCCGCTGATGCCCTATCAGGCGTCGCCCATGGTGGTCGCGATGGAGATGGGCAAGGCGCCGGTGCGGGACGGCCTGAAGCTGTGCCTGGCGCTGGCGCTGCTGACCTTTGTGCTGCTGGTGCCACTGGATTACGCCTGGTTCCGGCTGCTCGGCTGGATCGGGTGATCCAGCATCACAGCATTCGGCATGTCCGAAATCGAGGGCAATTCACCGTTTGCGACGCCCGGCCAGTCTGCGATGCTTCATTGGATTCGAACTCAGGGAGGTGAGCCATGGCGCTGCAGATGCGACCGAACTGCGAATTCTGCGACAAGGATCTGCCGCCGGCCTCGACGCAGGCGCGCATCTGTTCGTACGAATGCACGTTCTGCGCCGATTGCGTCGAGCGCGAGCTGCACAATGTCTGCCCGAACTGCGGTGGCGGCTTCGCGCCCCGGCCGATCCGGCCGGCCAGGGAATGGCGGCCGGGCCTGTCGGTCGACAAGCGGCCTCCCTCCGACAAGCGCGTGCATCTGCATTACGACCGAGACGACATCGCCGCACACTGTGCGCGGATCAGGGATATCGATCCGGCGCAGCGGTAATTCTTCATCCTTCTAGTCTTTGGGCTTCACCGCCTTGAGGATGCGATCCGCCTCGATGCGCCAATCGGCGCTGCGGGCAAAACCTTGTTCGCCTTTTCTGCCGAACAATCCCCGATCGGCGAGATTGGCTACCCAGGCTTGGCGATCCGCCGTGCCCTGCGCCGACCACGGCGTGAGACCGGCCTCGCGCACCGTCTCGGCCACTTCGCGCACCTCCTCGCTGCGGCGGCGGCCATGTTCGATGACGCGCTGGAAGAAATACGCGCCCTGCTTTTCCCAATCGATGCCGGGAAACGTCTCCTGCAGCGACGCCAGCACCGCATCCTCGACGCCGTAGGCCCGCGCGGTGGTGTAGCTTTCGATCACCATCGCCTCCAGGCCCTTGATCATCACGCTGCGGCACATCTTGACGGCGGAGGCCACACCGAGCTTGTCGCTCGCGACCTTGGCGTCGAAACCGAGCGCGACCAGCAGCGGCGCCAGTTCAGCCGCTCCGCCGCCGCCAAGCAGCAGCGGCACCTTGAGACGATAGGGCGGCACCGATGTCATCACCGCCCCCTCGACATAGCGGCCACCATGGCCATCGATCAGTCCCGCAGCGCGTTGCTTGGCGCCCGGCGACGCCGAGTTGAAGTCGAGAAACCAGGCGCCCGACTTCACCGCCGGTGCACAGGCCTGTGCCACACCCACAGTCTGGCTCGCGGTCACCGCGGAGACGACAAAGTCGGATCGTACCGCCAGATCGGCGGCCGACGAGACCAGCGTCACACCATGCACTCCGGCATGATCGCGCAAGGCGCCGGCGTCCCGGCCATCGAGCTTGATGTCATAGGCGCTGATCGCGAGATCCTGCTTGCGCAGTTCCTCCGCCAGGATGCGTCCCACCTCGCCATAACCGACGAAACCGATGTGCCACTGTTTGGGATTGACCGACATTGCTGCTACTTCACCATCAAGAATTGACTGCCGCCGCAGCGTAACCGAGGCGGTGCCGTTTCAGAAGACCCGATCGGTCAATTCTGTGTTGCCGCCCTCACCAGCGCCTGACGATCGATCTTGCCGGTGCCAGTCTTCGGCAACTCGTCGACGAAAGCCACCTGCCGCGGATATTTGTAAGGCAACAACTTCTTCTTGACGTAGTCTTGCAGCATCCTCGTTGCCGCGGCCTCGTCGGCGGCGCACTCGTTCATCGCCACCACGGCCTTCAGGGTCATGCGGCGATCGGGCAGTTCCAGCGCCAGGACAGCGCATTCGCGCACCGCCGGATGTTCGGCCAGGCAGAGCTCCACCTCCAGCGGATAGACCCACTGTCCCGAGATCTTGATCAGATCGTCGGCGCGGCCCCGGAAGAAATGGAAGCCATCGCTATCGCGCACAAAGCGGTCGCCGGTGTAGATCCAGCCGCCATCGCGGATCGTCTCGGCGGTCTTGTCCGGCCGGTTCCAATAGAGCGGGGTGTTGGAATCGCCGCGCACCCACAGTATCCCTTCCTCGCCGGAATCGACGTCGCGGCCCTCCTTGTCGCGTAGCGCCACCTCATAGCCGGGCACACGCAAGCCGGCAGCCCCCAGCTTTTTCCGCTCCGGGCGGTTCGACAGGTAGATGTGCAGCACCTCGGTGGAGCCGAGGCCTTCGACGATCTCGAGCTCGGTAAGCTGTTTCCAGCCGTTAAACACCTCCGCGGAAAGCACTTCAGCGGCGGACAGCGCCAGCCGCAGCGACGAGAAGTCGGCTGCGCGCGCACTTTCGGCTTTGGTCAGCGTGGTGTAGAGCGTCGGCAGGCCAAAGAACACGGTCGGGCGAAACTGTCCGATCGCGGCGAAAATGGCATCGGGTTTCGGCTGGCCCGGCAGCAGCAGCGTCGCCGCACCCGCGGCAAACGGAAACGTCACCGAATTGCCGAAGCCATAAGCGAAGAACATTTTCGGCACTGAAAAGCAGATATCGCCCGGCGTCAGCTTGAGAATATCACGTGCGAATGCGGCCTCGCTATAGGCCATGTCGTGCTGCAGATGCACGATGCCTTTTGGTCGCCCGGTGGAACCCGACGAATACATCCAGAACGCCATCTCGTTGCGGTGGGTGTCGGCCTCGGCAAGATCCGTCCCGAACCCGGCAAGCCACTGATCAGCGCTCAACGCACCGGGTACGGCATGATCCCCCGCTTCGCCGTTGACCACGATCAGCGTGCGCAATTGCGTCGCCGCGCAGGCGACGGCATCGAACCGCGTGACGAACTCCGCCTCCGCAACAGCAACCGTCGCGCCGGAATCCGCCAGGTAGAACTGCAGGAGATCGGGCGGGGTCAGCGTATTGATCAGGAGCGGCACCAAGCCCGCACGCACCGCCCCAAAGAATGCCGCGGGATAGGCCGGCGTGTCGTCGAGAAACATCAGGATACGATCGCCGCGCGTCAGCCCCAGCGCCCGAAAGCCGTGGCCCCAGCGCGACGCCTCCGCACACAACTGCGCATAGGTGCGGGTGCCGAGGGGCCCCGTCAGCGCCAGGTTGTCACCACGTCCGGCCGCAAGATTGTCGAACAGGATACGGCTGGCGTTATAGCGTTCCGGCAGTGCAAAGCCGATCTCGCGCGCACCGGGATTGTCGGCCGGAACTCGATCGAGCACGGTCATCGCCCGCCTCCCACTTGCCGCTCGCTCGGGCGCGAAGCCTCGTACCACGCCATGAAGGCTGGCGACATCGCCCGTAGCCGCGCGTCATCGATCCGGCCGGAACGGGTGATGTAGCTGTATGCGAAATCCTCGAGTCCGAGCGCCATGTGTTCAGGGAATTTTTCATACCAATCGGCGCTGGTGCGCGCAGCAGCCACCAGTTTTTGCACAATCGGCTTGCGTTCGGCCTCATAGCGCTGGAGGCCTGCGCTCAGATCATCGCGCTCGGCTTCCAGCGCCTTGGTCAGCGCAATCGCATCCTCGATCGCAAGCCGTGTCCCGGAGCCGATGGAGAAATGCGCCGAGTGCAATGCGTCGCCGATCAGCACGATGTTGCGGAACGACCAGTGCTGGTTCCAGACCCAGGGGAAGTTGCGCCAGATCGAACGGTTGGACACCAGCCCATGACCGTTGAGCGCCTGCGCAAACACCTGCTCGCAGATCGCCTGCGACTCCTCCATGCTCTTGTCGGCGAAGCCGTAGCGCTGCCAGGTGGCGCGGTCGCATTCCACCAGGAACGTGCTCATGGTCGGCGAGTAGCGATAATGATGGGCATTGAACGCGCCGCGTTCGGTGGCGACGAATGTCTGCGACAGCGTCTCGAACCGCCTGGTGGTGCCGTACCATGCGAACTTGTTGCTGGAGTACGACAAGGTGGTGCCGAAATCGCCTTCGAACGCACGCCGCGCCAGCGAGTTCAGTCCATCTGCGGCGACGATCAGGTCGTAGCCGGCGAACCGATCCAGCGATTGCACCGGGGTTGCGTGATGCAGGGTGACCCCGGCGTCGGCGGCGCGCCGTTGCAGGATCTGGATCAGCTCGAGCCGGCCGATCGACGAAAAGCCGATGCCATCAATCGCGATCCGCTGGCCGCGCAGGTCCAGGGTGATGTTCTTCCAGCTCTCCATGCGCGGCGCGATCGCCTCGACCGTGTCGGGATCGTCAGTGCGCAGGAACTCCAGCGCCTGCTCGGAAAACACCACGCCGAACCCCCAGGTGACCCCGTCGGGATTCTGTTCGAACAGGTCGACCTGCGCGTCCGGATGACGCTTCTTCCAGAGGTACGCAAAATAGAGACCTCCTGGGCCTCCTCCGAGCACGGCAATCCGCACGCGATCCTCCCGTCAAATTTTGACATTATACAATTCATTCCTCAATATACAAAAAAGCGAAAACGAGGCAAGCCATGTTCAAAACCAGTTTCACGATCGAATGGGGCGACTGCGACGAAGCCGGAATCGCGTTTTATCCCAACTACTTCTACTGGCTGGACTGCAGCTTTCAGCGGCTGTTACGCGCCCGTGGCCTGAGCCAGCGTGAAGTGCGCAAGCGGTTCGGTGCCGTCACCCCGATCACCCAGGCCCATGCCGACTTCACCGCGCCGGCGCGCTACGACGACGTGCTCGATATCGAGGTTCGCGTCGCCCTGGACGGCGAGCGGCGCTTTCGCGTCGACTATGATTTTCGCTCGGGGGGCAAGCGGATCGGCAGCGGCCATGAGATACGCGCCTGGGCCCTGATCGGCGTCGATGGAGCGATCAAGGGTGCGCCGGTCAACGCGGAATTCATGTCGATGCTGGTCCCGGCAAGCTGACAACGGGCCCCATCATGCGCAGTCCGAAAACTCCGAAAGCCGGCGCGACATCCGACGACGATCGCGCATCGCGCCGCGGCATCCAGTCAGTGGAGATCGGCTTTCGTGTGCTCGCGGCCGTCGCAGCGGAGTCCCAGCCGGCGACGCTGGGCGCCATAGCGAAACGCGCCGGCCTCTCCGCCTCGCAGGCGCATCGTTATCTGGCAAGCCTCATCGCCGGCGGAATGGCGCATCAGGCGGCATCTTCCGGGCGTTACGAGCTGGGGCCGCAGGCGATCCAGATCGGGCTGGCCGCGCTGGCGCGCACCGATGTCTTCGCCGAGGCCGATCCCGCGATCGCTGCATTCACCCGCGACACCGGACGTTCGACGCTGGTGGCGGCGCGCGGCCCGCTCGGCCCCACCATCGTGCGCTGGCATGCCGGCCGCACCCCGGTGATCACTTCACTGGCGGTCGGCTCGGTGCTGCCGCTGCTGGGATCCGCCACGGGACACGCATTCCTGGCGTTCATGGGATCGGAAGAACTGGCCGGCGCGGTCGAAACGGCCAAAGCCGAGGATGCCCGTGCGGCGGCGATCGATGTCGACGCCGTCCGCCGGCGCGTGCGCGACACCATGTCGGCGTCCGTCGACGAAATCCTGATCCCTGGATTGCGCGCGACCGCAGTGCCGATCCTCGACATCCAGGGCCGCGCCGCGCTGGTCGCAACCGTGATGGCGACGCCGGCGTTTGCACGCGCCGATGACGAGGCCATCGTTCACAAGCTGCAGTCGGTCTGCAGGAGTTTGACGGAACGTCTCGGCGCGCGCTGGCAGTAAGTCGCGCTCATATCCTCAGTCCAGAAAATCCGGCTGCTCCTTGAGGATGCGGGCGTAAAGCGGCTGAAACTGGAACCAGCCGCCGAACGGTGTGCCGATGATCTGATAGGCCTGCGTCGCCGCTTCGTGCGAGATCAGCTTCAGCGACTGCTTCGAATGGGCTGCGGCTGCCTCGGCCAGCAACTGCACCTGGCACGAGCGCTCCATGGTGATGAACCACCAGGCCGCCTCGTCGACGGTCTTTCCCACCGTCAACAGACCATGGTTCTGCAGGATCGCGGCCTTGCAGGTACCGAGAGCGTCGGCGATCTGCTGCCCTTCGTCGAGATCGGCCGCCACGCCGCCGTAGTCGTCATAGAGCCCATGATCGTTGTAAAAGGCGCAGACATCCTGCGAGATCGGATCGAGTTTGCGTCCGAGCGCGGCAAAGGCGCGGCCATAGGTGGAATGCGAGTGCGCCGCGCCGACGGAATCGGGGCGTGCCGCATGCACCCGGGAATGGATCGCGAACGCCGCCGCATTGACCGGACGATTGCCCTCGACAACCCTGCCTTCATGGCTAACCCGGATCAGGTCCGACGCCTTGATCTGGCTGAAGTGCATGCCGAATGGATTGACCCAGAACGTGTCGGTGAATTCCGGATCACGTGCGGTGATGTGACCGGCAACGCCCTCGTCGAACCCGAATTTTGAAAACAGCCGAAACGCACCTGCCAGGCGCTGCTTGCGATGCAGGCGTTCTTCCGCAACCGTCTGGAACACCGGAGGTTGCGGCAAACCACCGAGCATTTTTTCGGCGGCGGATTTGCTATCATCGAATTTTTGCGGTGCATTCATGGCGCTCTCCTTGTGATGGCAACAGGCGGGTGGATCGAAACGCGCAGCGGCGGCGCCACAGTCGATCATCCTCCCATTGTGTTGGTCGTCGGCCCGGCACATGAATGACCGTCATACGGTCGCGTTGCCTAAACCGACGTTTGATGCAAGCATGATTGCGATTTCAGTACGGGGCAAATGAATTCCCTTGCAGCGACATGAATGAGATTCACATGCCACGATCGCGCTCGTCCCTGCCGCCATTGTCGACGCTGCGCCCGTTCGAGGCCGCGGTGCGGTTGGGAAGCTTCAAGGCCGCCGCCGAAGAACTCGGCCTGACACAATCGGCGATCAGCCATCAGATCAGCGCCCTGGAAACCCATTTCCGCAGCAAGCTGTTCCTGCGCCAAGGCAACAGGCTGGCGCTGACCAAGCCGGGCGCGACGTATGGCGCTGTGATCCTTCGCGCCTTCTCCGAGATGGCGCGTGCCGGCGAAAGGCTGCTGACCGACGAGCAGCAGCAGATCGTCAGGGTCAGCGCCACGCCGAGCTTTGCCGCCTTCGCGGCATTGCCCAATATCCAGACCTTCAGGGCGGTCAACAGCAACCTCGATCTGCGGCTGGAGGCCCGCAACACCGGCGTTGATTTCGACACGGAGAACCTCGACGCCGCAATCGTGGCCGGTACGCCACCGTTTCGGGGACTGCAGGCGCACCGGTTGTTCCGGTCGAAGCTGGCGCCTTTGGCGCGCCCCGAATTGTGCGAGAAGTTCGCGCCGGTGAAGACCGCGCGCGATCTCGTGCGAATGCCGCTGATCGAACTCAACAATATCCCGGGGATGTGGAAACGCTGGTTCGCCAAGATCGATCCCGGGATCAAACTCGGCGAACTCAGCCTGTCGAGCGACAGCCTGCTCGCGGCCATTCAGATGGCGGAAGCCGGCCTCGGCGTGGTGCTGGCGCCTTTCCCGCTTGCCGCACCGGTCGTCGCGTCCGGCCGTCTCCACGCCCTGTTTCGCCCCACCGTTCTGATGGATAGACCGGACTTCCACCTAGTCTATCGCAAGGCTGACGCGGGCGCGGCCAAGATCAAGGCGGTCAGGCGATGGCTCAGGGATATCATCGCCGGACTCGAAGAGCGCACCGGCACGACGGACCTCTGAGGAAACCGGTAGCGGCGCGACTTAGAACACGCTGTAGCCGCCGTCGATCACGATGGTGTCGGCGGTGTGATAGGCCGAAGCACCGCTCATCAGATAGACGGCAATCCCGGCGAAATCCTGCGGCTTGCCGAAACGGCGCACCGGAATCCGGGGCGTCACATTGGCCATGAACCTGTCGTTGGCCTGCAGTCCGCCGGTCATCTCGGTATCAATCCAGCCCGGCAGGATCGCATTCGCCGTGATGCCGTAGCGCGCATGCTCCACTGCGAGCGCCTGGATCAGAGAATTGATCGCAGCCTTCGAGCCGGCATAGTGCTCGTTGCGCGCCGTGCCGAACAGCGACGCCATGCTGGATGTCGCCACCAGCCGTCCGAACGCATCGCCCTGCCCGGCGCGGGCGATCATATGCCGCACCACCGGCTGGAACGCGTGGAACACGCCGTCGAGATTGATCGAAAACATCCGCCGCCAGTCTTCCTCGGTGCGGTCGGCGAACGCCGTGCGACCGCCACCGCCGATTCCAGCATTGGCGAAACAGCCGTCGATGCGCCCGAACTCCGAGAGCGTCGCTTCCGTCGCCCTCACGGTCTCGTCGCGGCTTGCCACATCGCACACCAGCGTCTGCACCTTACCGCCGAATTCGCCCAGCCGCACGGCAGCGGCGGCGTTCTTTTCGGTGTTGCGACCCCAGATCGAGACCGCGCAGCCATGGGCGGCAAGCCCTTCCGCAATGCCGAGGCCGATACCGCCATTGCCGCCGGTCACCACCGCCACGCGGCCGTTCAAGTCGAACAGGTTTGCCATGATCAAGCCCCTGGAGCCTTAAAGAAGGCCGACCATGTGCCAGCACGGTCGGACGTCCCAGCTCAGGTTATGTCATCGACGGCCGCGCGCGGGCAAGCCTTCTTGCGTGCATCAGGACCGCAAGCTCACCGGGTGGGTCATGGGCTGCGACAACGTGGCTCGCGTGAACTTATCCGCTACAGCCGGCCTGCCGAACAGGCCACCCTGCGCAAGAGGAAACCCAAGCCGGCGAATAACCTCAAGATCATCGCTGGTCTCCACGCCTTTTGCCACCGCGCGGGCGCCGTACCCCTGGGCCAGCTCCGCGATGCCACGGCAAACCACCTGTTGCAGCCGATTCTCCGCGCATCCCGTCACAAGCTCGGGCGCGACCTTGACTTCGGCGAACGGAAATCGCGACCGTTCCATCAATGTGGGCCAGTCAGTCCCGAGATCATCGAGCGCGACCGCAATATTGTGAAACCGCAACCGACCGGCGACATCCGTGACAACGTCGAGGCAATTGATCACCTCGGCTGCCTTGAGCCGGATCGTCAGCCCTCCGAAAGCGGGATGGTCCGGCACGGTGCGGCGGAGCCTGTCAATCGATACTGGATCGACGAAACGATGGACCTGCATGTCGATCGAGATGCCGATCGGGCCATGCCGGTGGACGAAATAGCGCCAGTCATTAATGACACGGCGCATGACGAACTCCGACAACGCCATCAGATGCGGATCGCCCGCATCGGCTACGAAACCGGCAGGCACGACGACGCCCCAGAACGGATGCCGCACGCGTACCGTAGCCTCTGCGCCGCACGCCGCCAAAGTCCACACGTCGACCTTGACCTCGTGCCAGAGTTCCAACCAATCCGCCTGGAGAGCCTCCGATGCATCGATGACAGGACGTGGCGACCGCTCGCGAGGCAGCACCATCGCCACGCTTGCGCGCAAGGCTTCCTCGTTGAAGGGTGTAGCGAGCACCGGCAGCATCGTCAGTCCGAGAGCCTCTCCCAACTGCTGAACGGCCCCCACCGCAAGCGATTGCCGCCGACCGATCAATAAGACGCGACCTTCGAAGGATTGCGCAGCGAGACTTTTCAGAATGCGTTCGGCGTCGACGCCTCCGGACGGTATCCCCAAGACCACCAAATCCAGAAAAGACAGATCGGGAATCGAAACAACTTCGCCGGCGACCAGCTGCAGCGCGACCACACAGCCGAACTGCTCAAGGGATTCTCCAAGAAACGACCGGATATGTCTTTTTCCGTCGATGACACAGACCCGCGGCGAAATCTTGCGCTGGCCGAAAACGACAGGTTTATCCGTATCTGCGGACATCACATTCTGCATATCAACCTGACCACTCAACACATCTCACCGGCCACAAGAGAGCCGCAATCGTGATCTCGATCCCATCTCATCGCCGCTGGGAAAACCGGCAGCCTCCGTGCCATGCGATATCACCGGGATCGAGAGGACACCGCGCTGTTCTCTCGTGCAGAGACGGCGGCAATGAAATCGCAACATGATGTTCGTCTCGTCGGCGACGATCTGGTTCAGATCACGTCATGTCGCAACGTACCAGCTGCCGTCTTTTGCAAACGAACCATCGCTTTCATGCGAATGACGCAGCAATGAATGCTCCCCGGCATCAGCAACCGCAGAGCACAGTCAGCCGATCGGGTGACAGGTGTCCGATGACAAGTCCTCAGTGCCTCGATCGCGCGAACCTGACAGCATTGCCGGATCCCCGCTGTGCTTCTGTCGGTATTGAGATAAGCGGTCCGGCAGGTGAGAAACCAACCGCACCGTGATAAATTCCGCGTCACATTCGACTTACAGGGGCCTTGCCATGACGCTCGCCGCACGCACCGATTCCATTCTGCAAGATCTCGGTGTTCGCCCCGATCAGTACGGCGATGGCCGACGAGACGTGCGCTCGCCGCTGGACGGGCAGATCATCGCACGCGTTCGAGACGCAGGACCGGATCAGGCCACGGAGGCCGCCGGACGCGCGGAACGGGCTTTCCTGGCATGGCGATCGACCCCCGCGCCGCGGCGCGGGGAGTTCGTCCGGTTGCTCGGCGAGGAATTGCGTGCCGCCAAGGCCGCACTCGGCGAACTCGTGACCATCGAGGCGGGCAAGATCCGCTCCGAAGGCCTCGGCGAGGTCCAGGAAATGATCGACATCTGCGATTTTGCGGTCGGCCTCTCCCGCCAACTCTATGGCCTGACCATTGCCAGCGAACGGCCGAACCACCGGATGATGGAGCAGTGGCATCCGCTTGGGCCGGTGGGCATCATCACCGCCTTCAACTTTCCGGTCGCGGTGTGGGCGTGGAATGCGGCACTCGCGCTGGTGTGCGGCAATCCGGTGATCTGGAAACCATCGGAGAAGACGCCACTGACGGCCCTCGCCATACAGGCCCTGGTCCAGCGCGCGGCGGCAAGATTCGGCGACGCCCCTGCTGACCTGTCCACGATCCTGATCGGCGGACGAGATGTCGGCGAGAAGCTGGTCGACGACGTGCGGGTGCCGCTGATCTCCGCCACCGGGTCCACCGCCATGGGCCGGACCGTGGGCCCGCGACTGGCGCAACGCTTCGCTCGCGCCATCCTCGAACTCGGCGGCAACAATGCCTCGATCGTTGGTCCAACAGCCGATCTCGATCTGGCGCTTCGAGCCGTGACCTTCGCGGCAGTGGGCACCGCCGGACAGCGCTGCACCTCACTGCGCCGGCTGCTCGTACACCACGACATTTACGAACCATTCGTTGCGAAACTGAAACAGGCGTATGGCGCGATCCCGATCGGCAACCCGCTGGTGGATGAAGCCGCGCTGGTCGGCCCTCTGATCGGCGCGGTGGCGTTCGAGCGCATGCAGCAGGCGCTTGCACAGGCCCGAGATCTCGGCGGCAAGGTCACCGGTGGCGAACGCGTCGCCTATGGCGATGCTATGGCCTATTATGTAGCGCCGGCGCTGGTCGAGATACCCAGCCAGCTCGGTCCTGTGCTGGAGGAAACCTTCGCCCCGATCCTCTACGTCATCAAATATTCCGCGTTCGACGACGCGCTGAGATGGCACAATGAGGTGCGCCAGGGGCTGTCGTCATCGATCTTCTCATCCGACCTTCGCGAGGTAGAGAGCTTTCTCTCCGCCACCGGCTCGGACTGCGGTATCGCCAATGTCAATATCGGTCCATCCGGCGCCGAAATCGGCGGCGCGTTCGGTGGTGAGAAGGACACCGGCGGCGGCCGCGAAGCCGGCTCCGATGCCTGGAAGGCGTACATGCGCCGCGTCACCAGCACTATCAATTACGGTCGCGATCTGCCGCTCGCTCAGGGCGTCAGGTTCGACATCGGCTGAAGCTGCGCTGCGACAGCGTCAAGCACTTCGGCGAACCAATCCACCGCGTGGCCCTCGTCGAGGGTCAGCGGCAACACCATGCGCCTGCAACTCGTCATCCGAACGGTGGATGGCGTTAGCCGCAGATGAACACCGCTTGGCACGCAACGACGACAGCGACGATTTGGAATCAACCGTGGTAATTCCGCAACCCGGACGTGTTGCCGCGATGTCGCGCTGGCCCCTGTTATCACTCGAAAATTTCGGCTGCCAGGTGCTGGTTCGCATTCCGGCAAATCATGCACGAGACTCGTGCGCGGTCGCGGGTCGATTCATTGCGGCCGACGCACCTAACTTCCCTCGAGGGATTTTGCCCCTGCCATTCGCACCGTCACGTTCTTGCCGTTTCGCGGGAGATTGTTATGAAAAAGCTATTGCTGGCGTCAACGCTGATCGGGCTTTGTACCGCGCCGACATGGGCCGCCGATCTCGCCGCACAGCCTTACGCCAAGGCGCCGGCTTATGGTGATCCGGCCACCAACTGGTCGGGCTTCTATGCGGGTGTCAATACCGGCTGGTTTGGCGGATCCGGCACGGTGAACACTGACGCTGCCGTGACGTCAACCAGTACGACTCCGGTCAACGCAACGGCCATGGCCCTAGGCGCGACAAATGCGTCCCATTCTTCGGGCGGCTTCATCGGCGGTGGCCAGATCGGATACAACTATCAAGTTTCGCCGTTGTTCGTGGCAGGCTTCGAGGCGGATATTCAAGGGCTCTCAGGATCGCCCGAACGCTCGTCTTCGCTGTCGCCCTTGATAGACAACAACGGAGCGGTGGCTTCGTTTGCAACGGGCACGACAACCACGCGTGATATCTCCTACCTCGGAACGTTTCGTGGCCGTATCGGCGTCACCGTCGTCCCCAGCGTTCTGCTGTATGTGACCGGAGGCCTGGCGTACGGGAGCGTCAAGTCCGAGACGACCATCACCCAATCTGCGATCAACACGAGCAGCCCCCCTCCTGCAACGCTAACGTCAGGAGCGTTCGCAGACACCCGTATCGGGTATGCCGTTGGTGCGGGCGGCGAGTGGATGCTGCACTCGAGCTGGAGCGCGAAACTCGAGTACCTCTACTACGACCTGGGTTCGGCAACCTACGCGACCGGCGGTCTCGCCAACAATGTTAGCCCGACCTCGCTTCAGGGCTTCGGTATCGCCTCCGTCGCAACGTCCACACGGGTGCGCTTCAACGACCAGATCGTTCGCATCGGCGTGAACTACCACTTCGGCGGCCCGGCCATCTCAAGCTATTGAGCTGCGAGGTTCGCTTCACGCCGCGCGGCGTACCGCGCTAGCTTGACGCCTCCGCTTCGTAGTGCGCCTGCGCCGATGGCGATGCGATGCTGTTCAGCACCTCGGCCAACCGGTCGACCGCCCAGTCGATCTGGCTTTCGTCGATAATCAACGGTGGCGCCAGGCGAATGGTGTTGCGATGGGTATCCTTGGTCAACACGCCAGCCTCGAGCAGGCGCTTGACCGCATCTCCCGAACGCACGCTCCGATGCAATTCGACGCCGACGAACAGGCCGCGCCCGCGCACCTCGCAAATGACCGGGCTGTCTATATCGGCAAGCCGGCTCAAGAGATAAGTGCCCATCGCCGCCGAACGCGCGACCAGCTGCTCGTCGACCAGCGTGTCGAGGGCGGCCAATCCCACGACCGCGGCGATCGGATTGCCGCCGAACGTGCTGCCGTGATCACCGGGTGAAAACACACGCATCACTTCGTGGCGGGCAAGAAACAGTGACACCGGCAGCAGGCCACCGCCGAGCGCCTTGCCGAGTATCAGCCCATCAGGGTCGACGCCATCGTGCTGGCACGCGAGCAAGTGGCCGGTCCGCCCAAGACCGCTCTGGACCTCGTCACACAACAACAGCACGTTGTTCGCGGCGCAGATCCGCGCCACCTCAGCCAGATAACCGTCCGGCGGCACATTGATGCCGCCCTCGCCCTGAACCGGCTCGACCAGAAAGGCGGCCGTATCAGGCGTGATCGCAGCCTTGAGCGCTGCCGCATCGCCGAACGGCACGGATCGGAAGCCGGGTGGAAACGGTCCGAAGCCATCGCGATATTGCGGCACGGACGAGAAGCCCGTGATCGTTATGGTGCGGCCGTGGAAATTGCCGTCGGCGACAATGATCTCGGCGCGATCCGCCGGCACGCCCTTGACCTTGTAGGCCCATTTGCGCGCCGCCTTGAGCGCGGTCTCGACCGCCTCCGCACCGCTGTTCATGGGCAGCGCCGCATCCATGCCGGTGAGTGTGCAGGCACGGGCCAGGAATGGGCCCAGCCGGTCGCTGAAATAAGCCCGCGAGATGGTATCCAGACGCTGCGCCTGCGCGGTCAGCGCCGCCACGAGCCGCGGATGGCAATGACCAAAGCTGACAGCCGAATACGCGCCCATCATGTCCATGTAGCGACGACCGCGGTCGTCCCACAGATAAACGCCCTCACCGCGAACGATGGTAACCGGCAACGGCGCATAGTTGCCCGCACCGTAGCGGGCTTCGAGGGTGGCAAGATCACTCACGACACACCTCCTTCAATGGAGGGAGCCACCGCATTGGGATCAGCCGTTCGGGACGCCGAATCAGCCGTGGCTCCCTGTCTGATATTTAGGATGAGGGGAGCCAAAGTGCGAGGTGGATTGTGATCTTCCCACGATCAATTGAGCGTCCGGCTACGACCCCAACCAATCACTTATGCCGCGTGGACGCTCCGGCCGTCGAGGCCCAGCAGGGTGGACACCTCGCGTGCGGAAATCGGCCGGCCAATCAGAAAGCCCTGCACTTCGTCGCAGCTCGCGGCACGCAAGTAATCGAGCTGCGCCTGGGTTTCGACGCCTTCGGCCACCACTCCGATGCGCAGATCGCGGGCAAGGCCAATCACGGATTTGACGATCGCGGCGCAGTCCGGCTGGGACAGCATGTCGCGGATAAACGACTGGTCGATCTTGATTCGGCTGAACGGCAGTTTGCGCAGATATGTCAGCGATGAAAAGCCAGTGCCGAAATCGTCGAGCGCCACCGTTACGCCCAGTGCCAGCAACGCGCTCAGCACCGCGGGTGCCGATCCGTATTTGGAAATCAGCATCGACTCCGTCATTTCGATTTCCAGCCGTCGAGGCTGCACGCCGCTCTCCGAGAGCGCACGCACCACGCTTTGCAGTACGCTTGCGTTTTGCAACTGCACCGCCGAAAAATTCACGGCGATCCGGATATCGTCGGGCCAGCGCGACAGCGTGGCGCAAGCCTGCCGGATCACCCACTCGCCGATTGCATGAATAAGCCCCGTCTCCTCCGCGATCGGAATGAATTCGCTGGGATACACCAGGCCGCGCACCGGATGTTGCCAGCGCAGCAGCGCTTCAAAACCGGCGATGCGGTTGTCCCGCAGATCGAGAAACGGCTGATAGACCAGGCGGAACTCGTTGCGCTCGACCGCGAGCTCGAGATCGCGTTGCAGCGCCCGGCGCTCGCGGGCCGCGGCGTCGTCGCTCGGGGCGAAAAACTGGATCGTGCCGATCCCAAGCCGCTTGGCCCGGTAGAGCGCGACGTCGACGTGCTTCAGCAGCTCGTTCGAGGTGCCGCCATCGCGTGGTGCGAGCACGATACCGATGCTGGTGGCGCCCTGGATTTCAAGTTCGTCGACCTGAAATGGTGCGGCAAAGGCCGCAATGACCCGCTCGGCCAATGCCAACGCCTCCTCCGCCCCACTCAAGTTGGTGGCAACCAGCGCGAACTCGTCGCCGCCGATACGCGCGGCGAAATCGGCATCACGGGTACAGCGCCGCAGCCTTGCCGCAACCTGGATCAGAAACTCGTCACCGGCGGGATGGCCATACTGGTCGTTGATATCCTTGAAGCGATCGAGGTCAAGCAGCAGGATCGCGAACTCCTCGCCGCTGCGTGACAATCGAGTCAGGCAATGACCAAGGCATTCGTTGAAGGCAAACCGGTTCGGAAGCTGCGTCAGCGGATCCTGGCGTGCAACCTTTTCGCTGTCCAGTTGTCTGATCAGGCGACTGGTGAACTCGAAGGAATAGGCGAACACGCCGCGCAGCAACACCATGGCGTAGATCAGTACCAGCACCGCGACCAGCAGATAGGCGAAATCCCCGATACGGCCGAGACAGATCATCGCACCGAGAAAGATCGGAGCGATGAAGGCGATCGCCGCAACCGGAATGGTGGCGAAAGCAAGCGCACCACCCGCCAGCATGCCGGCGCACAGGCAGGTGATCACAAGTTGTCCACCATTGGCAGCCTGCGTGAAGAACGCCAGCGGCAGCACTGCCCAGGCACATCCGAGCAGAAACGCATTGCGCACCAACCGATGGATGGTTCGGCGCGACACCGACGGGGGCTTCGCCACCCGCCAAGTGGTCCGCCCCCTGAATGTAATGAAAAGGGTGGTGCCCATCAGGACCGTGCCCCACAGCACGGCCGGCAGTCTGTCGGGTGAATCCCATAACGCCAGAACCAGCACAACGGCGTTGCAGGCGTTGGCCAGCATGATGCCCGGGGCATGGCGCAATACCATTGCGACCTGTTCGGCCCGGATGAAACCCGCAACGATCTCATCGGTGGGCGGGCCACCGAATGCGGTGAGATCACCGGCGAACAGTCGCGAGGCGTAAGATCTCAGATCCACCCGCATATCGCATTCCGATTCCCGGGCCCGACGCGGACGCCAGTTCCCCAATTCCTGCAAAATCGCTGTTATTCTTTGAGGAAATGTGAACGATGCCGGGCAGATAGCGCGCCGCGACGCTGGCATGCATGCGCCGCAGCATCCCAACAATGATATGGCTAACAAAGCATAACCGGGGAACTGCACATTTGACCTTCGGTTCCCCGCCGCCTATCGCATGATGTCCGATCCGGATCTTTCTGGTGATCAATGTCTAAACTCGTCCTCGACCAATTTGACCGTCGCATCATTGCCGAACTGCAGAAGGATGCCCGCATCACCAATGTGGCATTGGCCGAAAAGGTCGGACTCTCCCCACCACCATGTCTGCGGCGGGTGAAACGCCTTGAGGACGAAGGCGTGATCCGGGCCTGGCGCATCGAGATCGACCGCAAGGCGCTCGGCCTCGGAGTCACGGTGTTCGTCGGCGTAAAGTTCGACCATCCACAGGACATCGAAGCCAGCGAATTCGTCGCCGCGATCGGACGCTGGCCGGAGGTGGTGTCCTGCCAGTTGATCACCGGCGACATGGATTTCCTGCTCGAGGTCGTGGTCGAGGACCAGGAGGCTTATCAGCGCTTCCTATTCGACAAGCTGCTGAAGCTCCCGCACGTGAAGGACGTGCGTTCCAACTTCGCGATCAAGACCTTCAAGAACACGGGCGCGGTTCCGATCTCGATGGAAATGCCCTCATAAACCGTTCGATCGTCATCCTCCGCGCACGGTCTGTCTTGATACCGTCGCAGTCAGGCCACCTTGGCGCTGCTGCTATCGCGGCTTCGGGAGATGGCGGCAAGCAAATCTGTTTGTGTAACGATCCCCACGGCACGTCGGTTGGCATCGACCACCACAACTGCGTGGGTGCGGCCATCGGTTAGCGGATCGATCAACCTGAGCGCCGGCGCATCCGGCGCAACCGTTCGCGCCTCCGACATCAGGTCCCGAACACGCAGGCCAGGACGAGACAGTTCACGCAACCCCACCGCGCCGACGACACGCGCGGCCCGATCAACCACAGGGAGCGAGCGTACGGCGTGTTCGAGCAGCAAGGCCCGGGCCATTGGCGGCTCCGCATTCTCGTCGATCCGAATCACATCGCGTGACATGATGTCCGCGCAGGAAACAAATCCCTGCGAGCGCTCGAACGCACGCAATTCCACCCGGCGAAGCAAATGATCGAGATCGCCGCGATCTATATCGAAGGTCTCGCCCAGATCCGCCAGCGCCGCATCGACATCCTCGGTGCGGAACCCCACGCGCAGCTGAGCGGGAAGATCTGAGGTCCCGTGAGTCTGGACGATGGGTGAAGATCTGTGCGGGTAGGCATGGCGGGAGAACTTGTGGAACAACCAGCCGAAGCCGACCAGCACCACGCAGTTGAGTCCAACCGGAACCAGCGCAAATAGAAAACCTGTGGAGGCGACCGACGGCCCACCGAGCACCGCAGTGAGCGCGGCCGCACCACCCGGCGGATGAAGACACCTGGTCAACGACATGGCGCCGATCGCAAGAGCAACCGCTATTCCCGTAGCAAGCACGGGTTCGTGAATCAGTCGTGCCACGGCAACACCGACCAGCGCGGATATGGTGTTGCCGCCGATGATCGACCAGGGTTGAGCCAGCGGACTTGCCGGAACGGCGAACAGCAGCACAGCTGACGCCCCCATGGGGGCGACCAGCAACGGCATATCAAAACCCCGGCCATAGCCGATCGCGCACAGCAGGCCCGTCAGACCAATGCCAATCAACGCACCACAGCAGGCCATCAAACGATCGCGCAAGGTTGCGCCCGCAAGAACCGGCACAAAAAGCTTGAACTGGCGATTCCCCGAGAGTTTCTGCAACCAGGTGTATTGTCGATCGGGTGGCACGGCGTTCCGAAAAGAGGTGAATGATGACTCGACGCTAAAATATCGCATGGCGATATAGCGACACGAACTTCGTCGATCTGCATCGCAGAAGCAATCTCAAAATCGACGCGTCTTTAGTTGAAATTTTCTGCAATCGGCCGCGCCTGAAGAAATATTCCACTCTGAAAGGCGCGCGGGCGCAGCAAACGATCCCGAGCAAAGAGCCGGCGTCCAATCGCCCCCCGCTCCGTGGCATGTCTCCGAGAGCTTCGTGTGATCTCGCATCGACTTTCGCCCTCGTCATTCTTTCAACAGATCGTCCGATACGATGAAGAATATTTCGGCTCGTGTGCCCAAAGACGCACCGTCATCTTGTCGCGTGAAAGAAAGAGGCTAGCATCCGATCGGCTCGATCCTCTCGCCGTCATCAGCACGTCCAAGCCAGAAATCTGAAACTCAAATATTGGGACGCACGCTTCGACACGGCCGCCGACATTGAAATCGAACAAATGGCTCTGTGTTGGCAACATCCGCCAAAAAAGCATCAAGAAGATCTGCAAGACTGCACTGCAAAAGAAGCTGGAAGGCCAAAAGAATCTGGAAGGCAAAGAAAACCGCCAGACAACCGGAGGAAGCAACGATGACGACCCTGCCTGAGACTCTTGATGAGACTTCGCAGCCGCAACATCGCGGCGTCGATCGCCGTGGATTGCTGCGCACCGCAGGCGCACTGGCTGCCACGACGATGCTGGCACCGAACGCACTGGCACGCGACTACGGCCGTAATGCCGAACCAACACGCTATCCGGATCCCGACATCGTCGTGATCGATCCCAAGCGCTTCAAGGCCAAGGTCGGCAACACCGCAATCCAGCGGGTCTACACCGGATGCCTGTGGGCCGAAGGGCCGGCCTGGAATGCGCAAGGACGCTATCTGGTGTGGAGCGACATCCCGAACAATCGTCAGCTGCGCTATCTCGATGATGACCGCCATGTCTCGGAGCGGTTTCGCTACCCTTCAAACGAGAGCAACGGCAATACGTTTGACACTGAAGGACGGCAGATCACAGCGCAACGAACCCAGTTGGTGCGCTTCGAACACGATGGATCGACCACGGTGCTCGCAGACCAGGCCGGCGGCAAGCAGCTGAACGGTCCGAACGATATGGTGGTGCATCCCAACGACAAGTCGATCTGGTTTACCGATCCGGGCTACGGCGCACTCAGTCGCTATGAAGGCCAGATGTCCAACACCGGTTCGCTGTCGCCCTATCAGAAGGAGGCGGTGTATCGCATCGACGGGCAGTCCGGTCAGATCACCAAGGTGGCCGATGAACCGTTCAAGCCGAACGGCATCGCCTTCAGTCACGACTACAAGAAGGTCTACGTCTGCGACACCGGGATCACGCATTATCCGAATGCCAAGAACATTGTCTGGCAGTACGACCTCGACGGCGCCAAGCTGTCCAATCCGCGCACGCTGTTCGACGCGGCGCTCGACGGCAAGTCCGGATTCCCGGACGGCATTCGCGTGGATGTCGATGGCAACATCTGGGCCGGGATCGGTTGGGTCGGCGACGGTTATGACGGCGTTCACATCTTCGCGCCCGACGGCACACGCATCGGCTTGATCAAGCTGCCGGAGATTTGCGCCAACGTCTGCTTCGGCGGCGCCAAGCGCAATCGCCTGTTCATGGCCGCGAGCCAATCGTTGTATGCGGTCTATGTCGAGACCCAGGGCGCGCATTTCTGCTGAGAGATCGCTGCGGCCGGGAGGTGAAAACACGGGAGGCGGGACGTCCGCCTCCCACGTCGCCTCGGCATCATCACCTGTACCACTAGCGCGTATAGAAGATCACACCGGCAATAAGAACCATCGCCGCAACCGCCAGCATATGCGCGAGCAATCCCGAGGCCGCCTGCTTCGTGGCTTCCTTCATGGTCCCCCCATCAGGACAATCAGAATTGTGAACATGAGTCGTCGTTGGCCGAGCGGGCCGACGACTCACAAGCGATGTAACGCGGAACACCCCAAAACGACTTGAAGCGTGGATATTCGCGGCTTCGAGTCCCCACTCGACGAATATCGACGGCCCGAAGAGTCGACCATCAATGCGGCATCAATTTGTCGGGAGCTGCCCAAGTTCATGGCAAGACCCGGCGCTCGGGCACGCCTCATCGAGATGCCATCGAAGGATCGTATCCGCGCGTCAGAGATCACTCACGCCTTCGATCCATGCCGCAAGCGTATCCAGCACGTCGGCGAGAACTTCCGCATCCTTGCGGCCGGTTCGTGCCGGGACGTGAAAGGAATGATCGGCGTCCGCAAACAGCTTCAGTGTCGCACGCGTGCCGAGTGACTTGCACACCGGGTTGAGCTGATCGAGCTCGGCCAGCTTGTCGCTGGTCCCTTGCAGAAACAGCATCGGGATCTTGACATCGAACAGATGCTTGCTGCGATCCTGCGATGGCTTGCCGGCGGGATGCAGCGGAAAGCCGAGGAACACCAGCCCGCGCACGCCGGACAACGGCGCAGCCGCCTGCGCCTGCGATGTCATGCGGCCACCGAAGGATTTGCCGCCGGCGAAGACCGGAACTTTCGGCAGCAGCCCGATCGCATGCGCCACTGCGGCGCGCACGGTGGCATGCGCGACTGCCGGCGAATCCGGCCGCTTGCTGCCGCGTTCCATGTAGGGAAACTGGTAGCGCAGGATTGCGATGTCGCGCTGCGCTAGACCCGCCGCAACCGCGGCCATGAATGGATGCGCCATGCCGGCTCCCGCGCCATGGGCCAGCACATAGACGGCCCGTGGATGCGCCGGCGATTGCAAGAGACCGGAGACACGGGCGTCGTCGGCGACGGCGATGCTCACGGACGTTGTCTGGGAGGATGACACGCGGCGGCTCCGGGTAAACCAGGATTACATGCCGCTCTGTATATACGACCCCGCCGGTTTCTTGGATGATTTTCGCAGGAGACACTGCGGCCCCTGCGCGCCGCTCAGGCTCCGTCGCGATCGTCGCGGGAGCGCTCCGGCGGCGGCCCCGGCCAGAACGTAAAGAAAGCGGCCGGCATGGCGAAGGACGCCGCCGACATCAGTTCGCTCTTAGCCGGTGGTGCGGCGGCGGCCACATCGGCATTCCCATCGGCCGGAACCGCCGCATCGGGCTTCCGCTCGCGATAGGCCCGAATGTCATAGATGTTGGCGATACGATAGGTCATGGGCGCCCTCGTCGATCCAGATCGCGCTGCCATCACGGCGGCACTCTGCGAATGCTGCTGCAGACCCACGCCCTTGGCAACGCACCCCGCAACAAAACGACAGGCATTGCGTCGCGAGCCGATGACGCAGCATGTTATTGCCCGGATCGCCGCGACCGAAGATGAAAGGCTCGCGGCTGCAACCGCATGTACAGCCTCCGTTATTGGTCACGTACAGGGATGGAATAGGCCCATGGACATTGCAGCGGTCCGCGCGCCGCGCATGACGATGCACTTCCGCCATTGCGGCCGGCAACGCGAGCAAAGCCGTTGCGAGATCGCGACAACTACGAAATTCCATTTCCTTGACCGGGCCCGTAACGACCGGTCCAATCATGACCGCAGGAATTGCTCACAGCGCAGGGAGCGCAAGTCATGGCCAAGGTAAGTAACACTTACGACCAGGTGATTTCGGCCAATACCGACTACGTGTCGAACTTCGGCGACAAGGCACAACTGGCGCTGCCGCCGGCGCGGCGTTTCGCCATCCTGACCTGCATGGATGCGCGGCTCGATCCCGCGAAATACGCCGGGCTCGCCGAAGGTGATGCCCACGTCATCCGCAACGCCGGAGGACGCGCCTCCGACGACGCCATCCGATCGCTGGTGATCTCCCACAAGCTTCTGGGCACGCAAGAATGGTTCGTGATCCACCACACCGACTGCGGCATGCAGCTGTTCACTGGCGAGATCATCGGCGATCTGCTGGAAGACAACCTCGACACCGCGCAGTTCGACGGCAAGACGTGGTCGAACCCCAAGCACGGCAGTGGCTCCGTCGCCGGCCATTTCGTCCACTGGCACACCTTCGCGGACAATGCGAAAAGCGTCGCCGAAGACGTGCAGCGCATCCGCACCCATCCGCTGGTACCACCAGGCATTCCGATCTACGGGTTCATCGACGATGTCAAAACCGGCAAGCTGAACGAGGTCGCGGAGGCGACCGCCGCCGGCAAGGCCCGTGCGTGAGGCGCGCGGTTCCGATCAATCCGGCGAGGGCTCCGGCCGGGTGCTGAGCACAATGAAGTCTTCGCCGTCCAGGACAAAGCCCGCGACCTCGCTCATCCCCAGCCGGAGGTGCGCGCTCAGCGACCGTGGGTTGTCCGTGCGAATGAACAACACGGCTTCCCGATCGGGCCGCTGCCTCACCAGTTCCCGGTAGAGCGCGTCGAGCACGCCCTGCCCGCGTGCGGCGCGATCGATGCACACCGGCCCGTAGCCATAGGCATCCTTGCTGCCCGGCCACGCCCTGAACATCGCCACCACCGGCGGCGCCGACACACGCGCCTTGTCCTCGGTGAGCAGCACGCCAAGCAGCCCGGTCTCGCCGGTGGCGACAATGATCAATTGCTCGGCGTCGAGACAATCCCTGACCACACGGACCGACCAATCACCGAGCAGCATGCCGCCGCGGTCGGCCGCATTGGCCATCAGCAGCGCGGAGATCGATTCCACATCGTCCAGCGTGGCAACGCGTGTCCTGATCATCTGTGAGTTCGCCAATAAGTTCGGAGTTCGACGCGAGTCCTGCCTGAGCGGACCGCCGAGCGCAATCCCCATCCGTTTCACAGGTTGATGGGCTGGACCCGGCCTTCGATCAGGCGGACCAGGCTCAGCGCGGTCAACTCAGACGATTTCGGGTTTCCTGCGAACGGGCGATTCTCGATCATGACATTCAGTGCACCGAAGTCCCCGCGCGCTGTCAGATGATGAGAATTTTTCGTCACGTTCGGATCGGCGATCAGTTCCACGCGGGTGAGATCGAGCCCGATGCCGGAGAGCGCGGAGATCACGGCGACATTGGCATTGGCCGGAAACCGGTGCGCGGCCTCGCGCGCCGAGCCGCGGAAGAACACCTCCGCCGTGGACAGACCATTGAGATCGATCAGGTCTTCCGCAGGTGTTCCCCTCCAGGCTCCGGGCGGCTTGATGATGCGGTGGGTGACGTCGTCCAGCGGCAGCCGTCCCGCGGCCGCCAGCGCATCGAGCCCGGCCAGTGCGCCGGACGGGATCAGGATCTGGCTGCCGCAGCGTTCCGCCTCATGGATCAGCCGCTGCAGCACCGCATCATCGGTGAACGCGCTGGTGGACGAGACCACGAAGGCCGACGCAACCCGCAGGCTGACAATGCCCCAGGGTTCCACGGCGGCGCGTCCCGCCGCTTCCACCACGAGATCGGGGGCCACCTGCGGCAGGTTGTCGGGCGCGGCAAGCCAGCTCGCGCCGGCGGGCAGATCGTCATCCCTGAGCGGCGCGCGACGGGTGGCGACACCGACCACGACAATATGCGAGCTGCGCTGGGCCAGCAACTCGGCCGCGCGTTGCGCGATGGCCCCCCAACCGATGAAGGCGAGGCGGAGCTGGTTTCGACGCGGTCCGGCCACCATCATAGTCCGATGTACCGCTGGATCTTCGCCGCATCCCGATCGAGCGCCGCGGCATCGCCGCTCCAGACGGTGCGGCCCTTCTCCAGGATGTAGTGATGATCGGCCAGCCGCTTCAGCACCTGCATGTTCTTGTCGATCAGCAGGATCGACTGCCCCTGTGCCTTGAGCTCGGCAATGCAGCGCCAGATCTCGCCGCGCACCACCGGCGCCAGTCCCTCGGTCGCCTCGTCGAAAATCAGCAGCTTCGGGTTTGTCATCAGCGCCCGGCCGATCGCCAGCATCTGCTGTTCGCCGCCGGACAAAGTCGCAGCGTACTGCTGCGCGCGCTCCCCGAGCCGCGGGAACAGAGCGTAGATCCGCCGCTCGGTCCACGGCGTCGGCCGGCTGGTGCGGTTGGCCGCCGTCGCGACGAGATTCTCGCGCACGGTGAGGGTCGGAAACACCAAACGGCCTTCCGGCACCAGCCCGATGCCGCGCCGCGCGATTGCCTCGGGGGCTGCGCCCGCCACCGGCCGGCCGTCGAAAGCGATGCCGTCGCGCACCGGGACAAGGCCCATGATCGCGCGCACCGTGGTGGTCTTGCCCATGCCGTTGCGCCCCAGCAGGGTCACGATCCGGCCGTCGGGCACATCCAGGCTGACGTCGAACAGCACCTGGCTTGGCCCATAGGCGGCCTGGACGTGGCTGAGTTCCAGCATCAGGCGTCCCCCTCGCCGAGGTAGGCGACGCGCACCGCGTCGTTGTTGCGGATCTCCATACCCGCACCAGTTGCCACCAGCCGGCCGTAAACCAGCACCGAGATGCGGTCGGCGAGCGCGAACACCGCATCCATGTCGTGCTCGATCAGCACCATGGTGACCTTGCCCTTGAGCCTTGCGAGCAGCGCGATCATCTCCTGGCTCTCGAGGGGCCCGAGCCCCGCCATCGGCTCGTCCAGCAACAGCAGCGACGGCCGTGCCGCAAGTGCGACGGCGAGTTCGAGCTGCTTGCGTTCGCCCTGGCCGAGATCGGCCACCCGCGCGGAGGCCCGCGCCCCGAGACCGACTTCCAACAACAACTGCTCGGCCGGCTCAATGACGGCGCGATTCTTCCGCGCGTCGGCGAAGAAGTGGAAGCCATGCCCCTGCTGCGCCTGCACGGCGAGCGCGACATTGTCCAGGGCGGTGTACTGCCCCAGCAGCTGGGTGATCTGAAAGGTGCGCGCGAGGCCACGATGGACCCGCTGCCACGGCGGGAGGCCACCGATATCGATGCCGCCGAGCCGGATGGCGCCGCTGTCCTGGCGCAGTTCGCCGGCCACCTGATTGATCAGCGTGGTCTTGCCGGCGCCATTGGGGCCGATCAGCGCGTGCAACTCCCCTGCCGGCACGCTCAGACACACATCGTCGGTCGCGATCAGGCCGCCGAAACGTTTCGACAGGTTGCACAGTTCCAGCGCCGCGGTCATGGCGGCGCCCCGCCCACCCGGCCGAACAGCGCCGCCAGCCCGCCGCGCGTCAGCATCACCACCGCCAGCAGGATGAAGCCGAGATAAAGCTGCCAGTTCTCAGTCTGCGCCGCGAGCAAGGTCTCCAGCAGCACCATGGCGGCCGCGCCCAGCAGCGGCCCGGCCAGCGTGCCGGCGCCGCCCAGGATCACCATCATCATCAGCTCGCCCGACTTGGTCCAGTGCATCATGTCGGGGCTGACAAAACGCAGGTGGTTCGCCATCAGCGCACCCGCGAGTCCGGCCCCGGCACCGGCAATGATAAAGCCGACCAGGCGATAACGATACGGAGTTATCCCCATCGCAATCATCCGCCGCTCGTTCTGTCGCAGCCCCGACAGCACGAAGCCGAAGCGCGACCGCACGATGCAAACGGTCAGCAGGAACCAGGCGGCCGCGGCCACCAGGCAGATGTAGTAGAATGTCGCATCGTCCCGGGTGTTGAGGAACGGCAGCACGTCGCGCCGCCGCATCATCAGGCCGTCGTCGCCGCCATAGGCCTTCAGCGAGACGAACAGGAAGAACACCATCTGCGCGAACGCCAGCGTGATCATGATGAAGGGCACGCCGCTGGTGCGCAGAGACAGGGCGCCGATGGCGGCTGCCGCAATGGCGCTGACCAGCATCGCCGCCGGGATGACCACCAGCAGCGCATCGCTGCCGGGAACGAGACCCAGAAAGGCACTGTGCTCAGTGAAGTGCTGATACAGGATGCCGACCGCGTACCCGCCGAGGCCGAAAAAGGCAGCATGGCCGAAGGTGACCAAACCGCCGTAACCAAGAATCAGGTTCAGGCTCATGGCCGCAATCGCGTAGATCAGCACCTGCGTCACGAGCCCCACCACCGACGGCACCTGCAGCATCGCACCGGCCGACGGCAGCGCCGCCAGCAGCACGACGACGAGCACTGCGGCGACGACCCGCGGCGTGATGATCGCGGTTGTCCGGCCACCGGCGCGGCTGTCCAGTGAATCCGTCGTCATGGCCGTCCCGCCAGCAGGCCCTGCGGCCGGATCAACAGCACCAGCGCCATCAGCAGGTAGATGCTGATCGACGACATGCCGCTCGCCAGCGCATCGGCATTCGATCCGCCCATCAGGTGACGGAACAGCATCGGCAGGAATGCCCGCGACAGGGTGTCGACAAGGCCGGCGGCGAGTGCGCCGAAGAATGCGCCGCGCACCGAGCCGAGACCGCCGATCACCACCACCACAAAGGCCAGGATCAGGACCTGCTCGCCCATGCCGACCTGCACCGCGGTGATCGGGCCGGCGATGACGCCCGCGAGCCCGGCCAGCAGCGCACCGAGGCCGAACACCAGCGTATAGAGCAGCCGGACATTGACCCCGAGCGCCCGCACCATCTGGCGATGGGTGGCTCCCGCGCGCACCAGCATGCCGATGCGGGTGCGGTGGATCAGCAGGAACAGCCCCGCCGCCACCGACAAGCCGAGCACGATCACCAGCAGGCGATAGACCGGATAGACCAGGCCCGGCAGCAGCGTGACCGAACCCGAGAGCGCCGCCGGTATCGACACGAACAGCGGCTGGCGACCGAACAGCATGTTGGCGCCCTGGTTGATGATCAGGATCAACGCGAACGTCGCCAGCACCTGATCGAGATGATCGCGCTCATAGAGCCGCCGCACCACGACGGATTCGATGATGATGCCGCTGGCCGCGGCCGCCGCAACCCCGCCCAGCAGCGCAAGGCCGACCGAGCCGGTATGCGCGGCCACCAGCGCCGCCGCATAGGCGCCGATCATGTACAGCGAGCCATGGGCGAGATTGATCACGCCCATGATGCCGAAGATCAGGGTCAAGCCGGCCGACATCAGGAACAGCGTGATGCCAAACTGCAGGCCGTTGAGGATCTGCTCGAGAACGATCATGGCTCGGCCACCGTCTCGGCGGCGGGATAGTCGAACCCGGCCGGCGCGTCGGCAGCGCTTCGCCCGCAGGCGGCATCGAACTTCGCGCGATCGAACGCGCCTTCCCAGCGGGCAATCACCAGCACCGCGACTGCATTGCCGATCATGTTGGTCAGCCCGCCGCACAGCGCCATGAAGCGGTCGACGCCGAACAGCAGGCCGAGGCCGCTGAGCGGCAGCGCGCGGGTGCTCTGCAGGGTCGCAGCAAGCTTGATGAAGGAGCCGCCGGCAACGGTGGCGCCGCCCTTCGAGGTCAGCAGCAGCACCGCCAGCAGCATGAGTTGATCCGCCCAGGGAAACGGCGTGTCGGTCGCCTGGGCAATGAAGCCGACACCGATCGCCATATAGAGCGAGGTCCCATCCAGGTTGAAGCTGTAGCCCGCCGGGAGCACGAAGCCGACCACGGCTTCGTCGCAACCGGCATGCGCAAGCTTCTGCATCAGCCGCGGAAACGCGACCTCGCTCGAGGACGTGCTGAACACCAGCATGATCTCCTCCCGGATCAACCCCAGAATGCGGACAATCGACAGTCCGGCGAGCGCGGCGATGGCCCCGAGCACCACCAGCACGAACAGCGCGGCGCAGGCGAAGAACAACGCAACCACCGCGGCAAGATGCGCCAGCGCGCCGCCGCCATAGCCGCCGACCGTCGCCGCCATCGCCCCGAACGCGCCGAGCGGGGCAAACCGCATGATCCAGTCGATCACAATGAACAGCAGGCGCTGCCCCTCCTCGATGCCGCGCACCAGCACGGACTCCGGCTGGCGCAGCGCGCCGAGCGCGAGCCCGGCGATGATCGAGATGAACATGATCTGCAGCACGTCGCCGCGGGCGAAGGCATCGACCGGGCTGGCCGGAATGATGTGCAGCAGGAACGTCGAAAACGAAAACGCCTCGCTGGTCGCAACGCTGTTGGGCAGCGGCGCGGCAAACGCGGTGGCATGCAGGCCCCGCCCCGGCTGCACGATATTGACCGCCGCGAAGCCGAGCAGCATCGCCAGCGTGCTGACGATCTCAAAATAGACCAGGGTCCTCAGAGCCAGCCGTCCCAGCCGGTGCATGTCCTTGATTGCGCTCAGGCTGTGCACCACGGTGAAGAACACGATCGGCCCGATCAGCATGCGCAGCAGCGCCACGAAAGCGTCGCCGAACGGCTTCATGGCGACGGCCCAGGCCGGCGCCGCAAAGCCGAGCGCCAGACCGGCGACAATGCCGATCAGCACCTGAACCTGCAGTTTGGAGAGCCAGCTCCGCATCGGGCTAGAACTTGCAGTCCTTGGCGTAGGCGTCGCCATGGTTCGACAAGACCTTGGACTTGGTGTTGAGGGCGAGCTTGCCGTCGGCGGATCTTTCCGCCTTCAGGGCCCACCAGTCCTGCACCGGATGCTGGTTGGGGCCGAACTTGAAGGCGCCGCGGGTCGACTGGAAGTCCGCCTTCAGCATGGCCTGGCGAAACGCCTCGACATCGTCCAGCTTGCCGCCGACGCCCTTCAGCGCCGCCCCGATCGCCAGCGCCGTATCGTACCCCTGGCTGGCATAATAGGTCGCGGGACGATGGTGGGTCTTGTCCCAGGCCGCCATGAAAGCCTTGTTGGCGGGATTGTCGAAATCGGAATTCCAGTGCGAGGTGACGTTGACGCCCAGCGCCGCTTCGCCAACCACCGACAACGTCACCGCATCGAGCGAGGGCGCCGCCACCACCATCGGAATCTTGTCCTTCAGCCCGGCCTGCTCATACTGGCGCAGGAACGCGATCCCGAGCCCGCCCGGTTCGAACTGGAACACCGCCTCCGGTCCGGCCGCGCGGATCTGCGCGAACTCAGCGGCGAAGTCGGTCTGGTCGAGACGGGTGTAGCTTTCGCCGGCGATCTTGCCCTTGTAGAACCGCTTGAACCCTTCCAGAGCATCCTTGCCGGCCTGGTAATTGGCCGCGACCAGATAGACGCTCTTGTAGCCCAACTCGTTGGCGAGCTGGCCGGCACTCTCGTGCAACGAGTCGTTCTGCCACGACACCACGAAGTAGTTGGGATGGCATCCCTTGCCGGCGAAGGTCGACGGCCCGGCATTGGGGCTGACATAGACAGCACCGGCATCGAGCACGTCGGGCACCGTGGCGCCGGCGACATTGGAAAACACGATGCCGGTGAAGATCTTGATCTTCTCGTTCTTGAGAAAGCGGTCGGCGATCTGCTTGCCCTGCCCCGGCTTGGCTCCATCGTCCTCCACCACGACCTGCACGGGCACGCCGCCGAGCTTGCCGCCGCCCATGTCGATCGCGAGTTCGAAGCCGTCGCGGATATCCTGGCCGAGATACCCGCCGGGCCCGGACAGCGAGGTGATGATGCCGATCTTGACCGGCGTCTGGGCCAATGCGGGAGCAGCCCAACCGATCAGGATCGCGAGACACGCGCCGACAGCGACTTTCAAGACGTTCATGGTGACGACCTCCCCCAAAAGGACGTTAGAGCTTGACCCATCCGGCCGGTGGCTCCTTGCCGGGATGCAGCGTCTTGCAATGCGGACAGGTCCGGGCTGCCTCGTTGCCGTAGAACTCGCGATACAGCGGCGGCAGATCGTCGACGATGCTTTCGAGATCAATCTCGACGCGATGCACCAGTCCCTCGCACTTGAAGCAGTACCATTCGAAAGCATCGAGCACGCCATCCGGACGCTTCGGCTCGACCACGAGACCCACCGACCCCTCCTGCGGCCGCTGCGGCGAATGCCGCACATGCGGCGGCAGCAGGAAGATCTCGCCCGCGCGGATCGGCACGTCGTAATGTTTGCCGTCGTCGACCACCTTCAGCACCATGTCGCCACGCAACTGATAGAAGAACTCTTCCACCGGATCGTCATGGAAGTCGGTGCGGCGGTTCGGACCGCCAACCACGGTGACCATCAGGTCCGCGTCCTTCCAGACCTGCTGATTGCCGACCGGCGGCTTCAGCAGGTGCTGGTGCTCGTCGATCCATTTCGAGAAGTTGAAGGCTCGCAACCGTCCCAGTTCGCTCATCTGCCGTTCTCCCTCATTGTCGTGTTGTCGACGCCGTATCCGCTCAGACGGCCTTGCGTACGAGGCCAGTTTGCAATCCAGCCTGCAATCCGCAGGCCTCGAACGCGCGGCGTGTCGCCGCACGCTCCTCCTCGGTCAGCTCGAGCAGTGGCGCGCGCACGCGCCCCCCGACCTGTCCCAGCAGCTCCTGCCAGTATTTCTGATGCGCATGGGGCTTTTCCGGCGGCCGTGTGCCACGCAGCGCCGCCCGCACCGGATTGAGGCTGTCGCGCACCGCACGCGCCTCCTCGATCCGGCCGCCGAACGCCAGATCGGTGTAGGTCCGCATCCGCCGATCCGTCGCCGATTGCAGCAGATACGGTGGCGACGAGCACAGATAGAGCTGCCAGCCGAGTTCGACGATGTTGTCGAACCACTCTTCCTCGGACGCCGTGCTGACCAGGATGCGATCGCCCGCGAGCCGGGTCAGTTCCTTGTACATGGGCCGCTCGACGCTGTATTTGATCGCGACCACGTTCTCGATATCGGCGAGCTGGTTGCACAGCTGCGGCGACATCAGGTAGCCGCTGTCGGGGTGGCTCCACAGCGCGATCCCGATATCCACCTTGCTGGCGATGGTCCTGTAGTAGTTCAGCAGGGTCTCGTCATGGGCCTTGAAGAAATGCAGGATCGGCGCGTGCACCACGATATAGTCGGCGCCGACCTTTTGCGCGTGGCGGGCGAGATCGATCACCACATCCATGTTCTGGTCCGAGCATGACATGATGGTGGCGCCGCGCCCGGCGCAGGCATCCACCGCGATCTCGAACGAGCGCTTGCGCTCCTCGATCGACATCGAGAAGAACTCGCCCTGCTTGCCGGCAATGAACAGCCCGTCGATGCCGAGGTCGTCGGTCCAGTGCGCCACGTTGCGGCGGAAACCATCTTCGTCGATCGAGAGATCGTCCCTGAACGGCATCAGGGCCGCGGCCCAGATCCCCTTCATGTGCTCGCGCGCATAGGCCTTTGCGTCTTTCCTGGAATACTTCATGGCTTGTCGGGTCCTTGGCCGATGTCTGCTTGTCGTAACGCCGTCACATCAGACGGTGCGAGATATTCTTGACGATGGTGTAGTGCGACAGTCCTTCCGCGCCGCCCTCGCGGCCGAAACCGCTTTCCTTGACCCCGCCGAACGGGGTCTCGGCAACCGAGGCTTCCAGCGTGTTGATTGAGAAGTTGCCGGCCTCGACGCCTTCCGCCAGCCGGTCGGCATTGCGCGCCGAATGGGTGAAGCCATAAGCCGCAAGACCGAAGGGCAGCGAATTCGCCTTTTCGATCGCCTCGTCGAGGGACGACACCGGATTGATCAGCGCGAGCGGGCCAAACGGCTCTTCGCTCATGGCACGGGCATCGTCCGGCACGTCGGAGAGCACCGTCAGCGGAAAGAAGTATCCCCGATTGCCCAGGCGCTCGCCGCCCGCAAGCACGCGCGCGCCCTTGGCCCGGGCGTCGGCGACCAGGGTCTCCATGGCTTCGACGCGGCGACGGTTGGCCAGCGGCCCCATCTGGGTGGCGGGATCGAGCCCGTTGCCGACCGTCACCGTGCGGGCTTTTTCCGCAAACGCCTTGGTGAAGGCCTCGTACAACGGTTCCTGCACAAAGAAACGCGTCGGCGAAGTGCAGACCTGGCCGGCATTGCGGGCCTTGCGGACCGCCGACATGATCGCGGTGGTCACGGGATCGACATCGTCGCAAACAATCACCGGCGCGTGGCCGCCGAGCTCCATCAGCACCGGTTTGGCGTGACGCCCCGCCATTTCCGTCAGCCGCTTGCCGACCGCCGTGGAGCCGGTGAAAGCCACCAGCCGAATGGGAGTCTGCGGAATGAGATACTCGGAGATTTCAGCGGGAACGCCAAAGACGAGATTGAGAACCCCGGGAGGCAAGCCGGCGTCATGAAACGCCCGCGCAATATGAAGCGCACCGGCCGGCGTTTCCTCCGCGGCCTTGATGATGATCGAACATCCCGCCGCGAGCGCGCCGCCGATCTTGCGCGCCGGCTGGCTCATCGGGAAATTCCAGGGCGAGAAAGCTGCAACCACGCCGATCGGCCGGTGCAGCACGATGTATTTGATGCCCGGTTCGCTGGGGATCACCCGGCCGTAGGTGCGCTGTCCTTCACCGGCATCCCACTCCAGGAATTCGCAGCCGCGCACCACTTCGAGACGCGCCTGTTCGATCGGCTTGCCGTGTTCGAGCGTGATCGCGAATGCGATCTCCTCGACCCGCTCCCGCATCAGCGCCGCGGCCTTGCGCATGATGTCGCCGCGCTTCGCCGGCGATGTCCGGCTCCAGACCTTGAAGCCGGCGGCGGCAGCAGCCAGCGCGTCATCCAGATCCGAACGGGCCGCGACCGGAACCATTCCGATCTCGCTTTCATCGGCGGGGTTGAGCACCGGTAACCCCGACGTGGTCCGCCTCCAGCTTCCACCGATATAGAGTTGAAGATCAGGATACTGCGCCATCATCAGCCTCGAGGGATTGGATCGTGAGGCGATTAGGCTGTCACTGCGTTTAAGTTGCAATCCGTATAATTCTTATTTATTCATAAGAAATTGGTTATGGATGCCGATGAACATCACGATCCGCCAGATCCAGTCGTTCCTGCATGTCGCCGAGCTCGGCAGCTTCACCCGCGCCGCCGAGAAGATGCACACCATGCAGCCGGCGCTGTCGCAGCAGGTGCGCGACCTCGAGAGCGAGCTGGGCATCCGCCTGTTCGACCGCACCACGCGCAGGGTCGAACTGACCGACGGCGGCGCCGAGTTTCGCAACATCGCGGCGAAGATCATCGACGACCTGGAATCCGCGGCGCGCAATGCGCACGACCTCGCGGAACGCAAGCGTGGCCGTGTCGTGGTCGCGGCACCTCCATTGCTGGCCGCCGCCATCGTGCCGCGCGCGATCGCCGACTTCCGCCGGAAATATCCGGGGCTTGAAGTCAAGCTGATCGACGCCCGGACCGATCAGATCGTCGAACATGTCCGCTCGGGTCAGGTCGATTGCGGGATCGGCACTTTCCATGCCGGCGAGAGCGGAATTTCGTCGACCCTGCTGGCACGCGACAGCCTGATGATGTTCTGCGCCGCCGGCCATGCGCTCGCCGGCCGGCCGACAATCGGCTGGCGCGAGCTCGACGGATTGCCGCTGATTACGCTCACGCGCGACAGCGGCATCCGCCTGCTGGTCGAGGTCGGCTTCGAGGCCGCCCAGATCAGGCTCGTTCCCGCCTACGAAGTCGGGCAGATCACCACCGCCTTGGCGATGGTCGAGGCCGGCCTCGGGGTTGCGGTGTTGCCGACCTACGCATGGTCCGGCGCGCGCGGCATGACGATATCAGCCGCGGCCCTGCTGCCGCGCATCACCCGCGACATCGCCATGATCACCCGCACCGGCCGCAGCATTGCGCCGGCGGTCTCGGCGTTTGCGCGGTATCTCGGCAAGTATACCGCCGTGGCAGCGCCGACGGGCACGGCAGGCGACGGGAAGCCGGCGCGGAAGCGGTCGCGATAGGTCACATCATTGCCGGTCGCTTTAAGCGACAAAGTCATTCCACCCACATTGTCATCACCGGGCTTGTCCCGGTGATCTCGCTTAGGGACGCAGTGCGCCCCTGATCGGGGTTGTGTCCGCGACTTGGCGTAGCCAAGTCGCTGAGGACAAGCCCGGCAACGACAAAAGTAAGGTCATCAAACCGCAATTTTAGATATGGAAGCTCGTAGAACATCGCGAGTATCAAGCTTTCGGCGCAGACTCCGCAGCTTGTGCTTCCCCATCCGTCGCCTTGATCCGGAACCAGGTCACATACAGCGCCGGCAGGAATAGCAGTGTCAGCACTGTGCCGACGATGATGCCGCCCATCATTGCATACGCCATCGGGCCCCAGAACACCTCGCGCGCGATCGGAATCAGCGCGAGGCTGGCCGCCGCCGCCGTCAGCAGGATCGGCCGCATGCGGTGCTCGGTGGCTTCCATCACCGCCTCCCAGGGCGGCCGCCCCTCTTCGCGCAGATGCTCGATCTGCACGATCAGGATCACCGAATTGCGGATCAGGATGCCGATCAGCGCCAGCACGCCGAGGATGGCGACGAAGCCGAGCGGCGCGCCGCTAGGCAAAAGCGCTGCGACCACGCCGATCACGGCGAGCGGCGCCACCGCGAACACCAGGAACAGCCGGTGGAAGCTCTGCAACTGCACCATCAGGATGGTCGCCATGATGAACAGCATCAGCGGCACCACCGCTACGATCGGCGCCTGGCTCTTGGCGCTCTCCTCCACACTGCCGCCGATGACCACGTTATAGCCGGGCGGCAGCTTGGCATCGAACGCCGTGATCTGCGGCTTGAGCTGATCCACCACGGTGTTGGGCTGCACGGCATCGAGGATACCGGCCTTCAAGGTGATGGTGGGCAGCCGCGACCGCCGCCAGATGGTCGGCTGTTCGAGCTCGTAGCGCAGCGTCGCGACCGCCGCGAGCGGCACCGACTGGCCGCCGCTGCCGCCGAGCTGCAGGTTGCGCAGGGTCTCGATCGAGTTGCGTTCCCTGGCGGTGGCACGCCCCAGCACCTTGACCAGATAGATGTCGTCGCGCACCTGGGTGACCGAGGTGCCGTCAAGCACGCCGTTCAGCGTCGAGGCGATGTCTTCCGAGGTGACGCCGAGCTGGCGCGCCTTGTCCTGCAGCACGTCGACCTTGACCACCCGCGCCGGCTCCATCCAGTCGAACACCACATCGCCGAGATGCGGATTGCCGCGCAGCACGACAGCGAGCTGCTGTGCATAGTCGCGCACCTGGGCGATGTCCGGCCCGCTGACGCGGTACTGCACGGGACGTCCGACCGGCGGCCCAATGTCGAGCAGCTTCACGAACGCGTCGGTGCCGGGGAAGGTCTTCTTCAGATAGGCCTGCAGCTGGTCCTTGACGCGGTCACGCTCCTTCAGCCCCTTGGTGACGATGACGATCTGGCCGAAGGTGACATCCGCCGGCTGCACGTCGAACGACAGCACGAAGCGCGGCGCGCCGGTGCCGACATAACTCGACCAGTGATCGATGCCGTCATTGCCCTTCAGCGCCTCCTGCTCGAACTGCGCCATCTGCGCATTGGTTTCGGCGATCGAGGCGTTCTGCGGCAGGTTCCAGTCGACGACCAGCTCGTTGCGGTCGGAGGACGGGAAGAACTGCTGCTGCACGAAGCCCATGCCGCCGAGCGACAGCAGGAAGACGGCCAGCGTCACCGCGATGGTGATCCAGTGGCGCCGCATGCAGACGTCGAGAATGCGGGAAAACATCCGGGCAAAGCGGCCCTTCTCCTCGTGGTGGCTTTTCATCGTCTCCGGCAGGATGGTGACGCCAAGCAGCGGGGTGAACAGCACCGCGACGATCCATGACACCACCAGCGACACCGCGATCACCACGAACAGGGTGAAGGTGAATTCGCCGGCTGCGCTGTTGTTCAGGCCGATCGGAATGAAACCCGCCACCGTCACCAGCGTGCCCGTCAGCATCGGGAATGCGGTGGAGGTGTAAACATAAGTCGCCGCCTTCTTCAGCGAGTCCCCGACTTCCAGCCGCGCCACCATCATCTCGACCGCGATCATGGCATCGTCGACCAGCAGGCCGAGCGCGATGATCAGCGCGCCGAGCGAAATGCGCTGCAGCGAGATGTCGGCATACGCCATGACCACGAAGGTGATGGCGAGCACCAGCGGGATCGAGATGGCGACCACCAGTCCCGCCCGCAGCCCCAGGCTGACGAAGCTGATGGCCAGCACGATGATCACGGCCTCGAACAGCGCCCGGGTGAAGCCGCCCACAGCTTCTTCCACGATCTGCGGCTGGTCCGACACCAGGTGCACGCCGACCCCGATCGGCAGATCGGCGACGATCGCGGTCATTTCCTTTTTCAGCGCCTCGCCGAACTGCAACAGGTTGGCGCCGGCCTTCATGCCGATGGCAAGCCCGATCGCCGGCTGGCCGTTGAAGCGGAACAGCGACGTCGGCGGGTCCGCATAACCGCGGCTGATGGTGGCGACATCGGTGAGCGGAAAGAAGCGGTCGTTGACGCGCAGGTTGATCGCCTTCAGGCTCTCTTCCGAAGTGAACTGGCCGCTGACACGGACGCTGATCCGCTCCGGACCGGCCTGCAGCACACCGGAGGGCGCGATCGCATTCTGCGCCTGCAACGACTGCACGATCGAGCGGCTGTCGAGCCCCAGCGCGGCCACCTTGCGGGTGGAGAATTCCAGATAGATGACTTCGTCCTGCGCACCGACGATGTCGACGCGGCCGACGTTCGGCACCGTCAGCACCCTGGCGCGGACATCCTCGACGCGATCACGGAGCTGGCGCTGGCTCAGGCCGTCGCTGGTGAAGGCATAGATGTTGCCGTAGACGTCGCCGAACCGGTCGTTGAAGCCGGGACCGACCACGCCCTGCGGGAAATCGCCCTTGATATCGGCGATCATGTTGCGGACCCGCACCCAGGTCGGGGCCACGTCGCGCGCCTTGGTGGTGTCGCGCAGGTTGACGAAGATGGTGGTCTGGCCCGCGACCGTCAGGCTCTTGGTGTAGTCGAGCGACTCCAGTTCCTCGAGCTTCTTCTCGATGCGGTCGGTGACCTGGCGGGTCATCTCCTCGGCGGACGCACCGGGCCACTGCGCCTGGATCACCATGGTCTTGATGGTGAACGCCGGATCTTCCTCGCGGCCGAGCTGCAGATAGGAGAACAGCCCCGCCGCCATGAAGGCGACCATGAAATACCAGACCAGCGAACGATGTTCGAGTGCCCAGTCGGAGAGATTGAATGATTTCACGGCTGAGCTTCCTGATCGATGCGGACCTTCTGGCCCTCCTTGAGACTGTGCACGCCGGCGGTGACCACGCGCAGGCCGGCGTCGAGTCCGGCGGTGACGCGCAGCGCGCCGCCGTCATCCCGGCTGCCCTGGACTTCACGCARGGCCACGGCRTGCGTTGTGGAATCGACCAGCCAGACGAACGTCYTGCCGTCCTTGTCGAGCACCGCGGTGGRCGGCAGCCGCAACGCCGCCRRATGATCGCCGGYGAGYGCGGTGATGACGGTGGTGCCGAGCCGGAACGTRTCCGGCGGATTGTCGAGCGTGATGCGCACGCGGCGSGTGCGGGTGACGGGATCGGCCTGCGGCGCGATCTCGCGCACCTTGCCGGTGGCCGAGATCGCCGGATCGAGCTGCAGGCCGACYKTGAACGRCATGCCGATCCGCARACCGGCGGCGATATCGTCGCTGACGTCGATCACGGCCTCGCGGATRTCGGGKCGCGCCACCGTCACCACRCTCTGGCCSGGTGAGACCACCTGGCCRACYTCGGCCCCGACCGCGGTGACGACTCCGGCGAAATCGGCCTTCACCTGCGCATAACCGAGCTGCTCGCGCGCCTTGGTGAGATTGGCCTGGGCGCGCACCACCGAAGCTTGGGCCGCGGCGCGGCCCTGCTCGGCAGTCTCGAAGGTGGCGCGGCTGGTGGCGTCGGTCTCCAGCAGAGTCCGCTGGCGACCCTCGGCGCCGGAGGCGTTGGTCAGTTGCGCCTGGCTGTTGGACACTTCGGCCGTGGCGGATCGCACGGCAAGCTCCAGCGCCGCCGGATCGATCGCCGCGACAACCTGGCCCTTCTCGACGGTGTCGCCGATATTGACCGGACGCGCGATCAGCCGCCCGAGCACGCGAAAGCCGAGGTCGGTCTTGAACTGGGGCTGCACGGTGCCGACGATGACGGCATTGCCGCTCTGCACCGGCTTGACCACCATCGACATCACCGGCCGCACCGGCTCGGGCGCCGCGGCCTTCTCATTGCATCCGGCGAGCACGGCGCAGGCGCCGAGCAGCGCGGCGAAGCGAAGCCGCATCATGATGCCTGTCTCTTATACACATCTAGATGTGTATAAGAGACAGGGCTCGGGCGCCGCGGCCTTCTCATTGCATCCGGCGAGCACGGCGCAGGCGCCGAGCAGCGCGGCGAAGCGAAGCCGCATCATGATGCGCTCTCCCCGTTGAAGGTGACGCTCTGGCCGGGGCTGAGCATCTTGCCACCCTCGGTGACGACGCGGTCGCCCGGCTGCAGCCCGCTGGAGATGACGATGGCGCCGGTCTCGTAATCCTCCACGGCAATGGGCTTGAGCGACACCGTCTTGCTGCCGGCGTCGACCACCCACACCGCAGGCGCGGCGCCGACCGCAGCCAGCGCACTCCACGGCAGAATGATCCGCGACTCCGGCTTCCATGTCGCGGTGCCGGTCACCGCGCTGCCAAGCGTCATCGCCGCCGGCGGATTCTCGATGGCGATCTTGACCCGCACCGTCGCGSTCTTCGGATCGATGGTGGGCGACACCTCCCGCACATGCCCCTGCGCCGTCACCGAGCGGTCGGAGACCAGCGCCAGCGCCACCTTGTCGCTGGACGGCTGACGGAAGAAAATGGATTCATAGACATCGAACACCGCGTCACGATCGCCGTCCTGCGCCAGTGTGAACGCCGACTGCGCGGCCTGCGCCACCTGCCCCACTTCGAGATTGCGCGCGGTGATGACGCCGGCCGCGCTGGCGCGCAGCTCGGTATAGGTCAGCGCATCCCTGGAGGTGCCGAGCTGGGCCTTGGCGGTCTCGAGCGAGCCTTCCGCCGTGCGCTGCGCCTCCTGGGCCTGATCATAGGCCGCCCGCGTGGTGAAGCCGTTGGAGAGCAGCGTCTTCTGCCGGTCGAAAGTCGCGGCCGCAACGCGCACCTGGGATTCGGCCGCGGCCACCGCCGCGGTCGCCGCATCGAGATCGGCCTGCTGCTCGGTCGGGTCGATCCGGGCCAGCACGTCGCCGGCATTGACATGGGCGCCGACGTCCACCAGCCGCTCGGTCACCCGGCCGCTGACGCGGAACGAGAGTTCGGCGCGCACCCGGGCCTGGACGTCGCCGGTCAGCGTGACCGAGGTCCGGCGTTCAGTGAGCTTCACGGTTTCGGTCCGCACGAAGGTCGCGGGCTTCGATGCCGCAGCCCGCTGGTCGCAACCGGCGAGCAGCACGGCCGCCGGCAACAGGCAAACGATCCCGAAAACGGGGCGCAAACCGGTTCCAGACCGGGTTCCAGAAACAAGGCCGGATAGTCGACCAAGGCGGGATCGGAGAGGGTCACTCATGACGTCACGCTCGGGGTTGGCGGGCAGGCCGGATCGAACCGGCCCCATCGTGGCACAGGATATTTTCCTGGCGGACGAATATTATTGACTAACTCGTAAGTCAATAATAAAAGAGCCTCTATATAGGGAGGCCGAAAGGGACAGCGGCACATGGACGCTCCGACCAGAACCAGGGCCCGCCGCAAGGCGGAACGCCCCGGCGAGATCCTCGATGCGGCGTTCGAGGAATTCGTCAGGAATGGCTATGCCGCGACCCGGCTCGAGGATGTGGCCAAGCTCGCCGGCGTCACCAAGGGCACGATCTATTTCTATTTCGAGACCAAGGAGCGGGTGTTCGACGAGATGATCCGCCATGTCTCGCGCCCGGTGTTCGACGAGTTGAACAGTTTCGTCACCACCCTCGAGGGACCTTTTCGCGCGCGGCTGCGCGCGCTGATCGGCTTCCTGTACGGCCGCGTGGCCAGGGACCGTGTTTCACGTGAGACATTGCGCTTTTTGATTGCGGAAGGCGGCCGCTTCCCCGACCTGGTGGAGCGGCAGTATCAGGAATTCATGGAGCCCTTCGTCGAGCGGCTGCGCGAGGTGGTCGAGGCCGGCATCGCGGCCGGCGAATTCCGCGCCACTCCCGCGCGCAATTTCCCGGAAGTGATCTTCAGTCCGGCGATACTGCTGGATGTGTGGTGGCTGCTGTTCGACGAGCGGCGCAAGATCGATATCGATGCTTTCGTCGACGCGCATTTTGATTTGCTGATGAATGGGCTGTCGGGCGCGGGCACCCCCATCACTTGATGCAGGGAGGTATCTTCGGATGGACGATGACGTGGGTCAACGATTTCGCGGTTTACCTCCTGACAGTGTTGCTGCCCCGCCGCTTTTCGTCAGCGACGTTTGAGACGGAGGTGATCGCCTGTCTTTAGGGGAGGCGTTGCGATTGTCGGGATCAATACACCCGAACGACTGATAATTTTCACGAGCCTTTTCGAGCGTCAGATACGAACTATAGAAATGTCTATCGTCCGGTAAGCGGCCGCTGCCGATCCAGCCACAGTTCCGGCACCATTCATAAGTCACGAACTCGGTTTCCAAGGCACGCGCATCGCAGACTGGGCAAAGCCCAATGAAATCACCGGCATCTGTCAACATGAGATTTACGCGATCGGCCATGCGGCGTGGCGATCAGTCGTTGTGCTCGTGCTTCCACCCGAGTGCGGTGCCAACCAGATGGCGAAGCCCATCAAGGCCAGCACGGTTACGTTAAAGGTGAGCACTGCCATCGCGCCGCGGCCGATAAGGCCGTCGCCGAAATTGCCACCCGATTTGAAGCTCGTATAGAAGCCCCAGGCCCAAACGGCGAGGGCAAGGACTGAAGCGACTAACGCACCCGATGCCTTGCTCATCTCGGTTCTCTCCGTTCAGCGACTCCATGTCGCGCTGTCTGAACTTTTTGGGGAAGCCGTGGATGGCGCTTCTGCGAGTACACGCTGCACCATTTAGGGGTTTGACCGCGCAGATCGCGGCAATGTGAAGTGCCTCGCTTGTCCGAGCCGGCCGCAAAGAGGCAACTAGTGGGCGCAAGCCTTTTTGCATTCCTGCCGTTCGTAGCTGCAGTATTGCAGAGCCATCCGCTCGTTTAAAAACCCACCGGGCTCACGGGCTGCCTGGACGCAATTCCGATATCGGATATCGCAATCGCATGGCGCCGGGAGTTGAGCGAGTTCCAGCGACGATGATGGGGGATTGCTTTTGACAAGCGTAGACGTGGCGGCAATCACAGGCGTTGCAGCAATTACAACGAAAGCAATTGCAAGGATTTGCCTTTTTAGCATGGTAAGCTCCTCGAATTTTCGCTGACGACTTGTGTGGGTGCTGGTCGATAAAACAGTTCGCCGCAACGAAGGTTATGTGACCCGGCGGCTCTCGACCGCGTGCGCATCACTTCCACTTCGCCGCCATCCTCTCTTTCAGTTGTTGCATCCTTCTTGAGGCTTCCCTGGTTTGCAGGCTATGCGCCGAAGCTCCGTCACGAGATAGGTTCCGGCCTCGTTCGAGGCGACCTCCGGCGACATGCCGCCGCGTATTTTCTCGACTGTCCGGCGAGCGGCCTCGGTACAGATGGTCTCGACCGCCTCATGAGTTACGCGAAACGGCAGCTTGTCTACCATCCGCTCGCAGCCTTGTTCCATTGAGGCCTGGGCGGCAGCGACCGCTGCTTCATCGGCGCGGACGGCTGAGATGCTGATGACGAAGCCGATAAATGACGCGGCTATTGCGACAACGAGCTTCATTGCGTGATCCCCGCGATCCGACCGGATTGCCATGCTGGATTTCTTGATATTCATTTTTGATAATCCTTCGTGCCGTGTTGCCGTCGACCGGACCTCGCCCGCGGAGCACCCCAACAACGCTTTGGCGCGCAGCCTCATGCGTTCGCGGATTGTTTTGCCCTGGCTGAAAGTCGATTGCCCGATTTCGCACAAGGTCTTGCATCGGCAGTGCTCGTTGCTGATTTGGCCGGGTTGACCTCCGACCAGCTGCGCCAATGCCGGGATTGATGCGAAGATGGTTTCATGATGACTAGAACAGCGTCTTCTGCTGCTCGCCCTTTTTACAGACGCCTGCGGCGCTGGGCTGCAAATTCGATGTCGTCGGGCCGATGGAGGCGGCGTACGCACCGCTTGTCCTGTCGATGGTAAATTCCCGAACCACATTGTCTTCGCGCCTATAAAATCCCCATTCTATTTTTGATGGGGAAACGTCAAACGACGTGACGGAGTGCCTGAGTTCGCCCTGAAAAATCGTCAGCGATCGATATGGCGGGTCGTCCCTGATATCCACATGCACAGCGGCTGCCTGCAGCCCGGTTTTCGCGTCATGAACCGTGCAATCAAGGGACAGCGTTTCCGCAACCGCCGGTGAGGCAGCAATGAGGCTTATGATGCCTGCAAGGCGGATACATTCGGCGAATGATGCATGTTTGGCAGCAACAAAAATGAACGTTCTTGCTCGATACATGGTCCGGTCACTTTTTTGATTGTCAAACAACAGGCGAGCAAACGCCCGTCTTAAGATTAGAGACGTTACTTTTAGTCGTCGATTCGACGCGCAGGTCGCCCGTCTTTCTATTAATTTTATACGTTCTATGGATGCCCATTGCGGCTTCCAACGCGTTCGTTGGGGTCTCTTCAATAATTATATAGCTGTTTGAAATAGTGATTTGGGTTGTTTCGATTTTGTCCGGAACGGATGTCGCAGAGAAACCAAGCAAAGCGAAATTATCACTTATCGTAAACCAAGCATCATTTTGGTATTTGCCATCTTGAAGCTCCGTGCAGCGCAACCGAATTTCGTCTGCGCGAGCGTTAGTTGAGTGCCCACCAACTACGGCTGCCAAAACGGCGGGCACCACAAACGTCATCAATTTCCACTGTATGAATCCCCACCAGCGACGTAAGTCCATTTGAACCTCTTCGTGTATTGATCGTCCAGGACGCAAAGTTAGATCCTTCCTCTCAGCAGACTTGACCTCTCCGAGGACAACCTTTTGAGAGGCCCCATACCTAGCGCAACGCCACGTTCAGGCCGACCTGTCCTCCATAGGTGGTGACGTTCTGCTGGCCAATCTGGCTCGTCAGTGTCCCGTAGCCGGTGAAGCCCGGTGCAAAGGTCACTGTTGTGCCGATCGTCGCCGTGCCCCAATCCTTGCCCAGCACGACGGCGGGCATCCAGTAGGATGGCGCGGTGACAGAGGTCAGCGATGCGGTCACCGAACGGTCGGTCGAGGCGAGTTCGTGATTCCAAGCCAGTTTCGCGAACGGACGCCACCTGCCGAGATCAAGGCTCGCCTGATAACCGAGCTCGGTAACGGCAGAATTACGCGTCTGGCCGCCGAACGACAGCGCCGTGAAGCCGCCGATCGCTGCGAACGGATCTGTCTCGGTGTAGCCGTCGACGGTGATGTGTTGCAGCACAATGCCGACGACAGGGCCGTGGGTGAGCAGCGGCATCGACGCGGGCGCCTTGAGGGGCATGGCCGGCACAGAGCCATCGAGCCGCGCGGTGAAATCATAACCGACCTCGGCGGCAAAGGAGACGTTGCGCCCCGACGTGTTGCCGGTGTTGGACTGCTGTGTGATGCCGATCGGCACGATCCGGTTCACGTCGTAGTTCAACGCGCCATAGGTGCCGATGGCGCGGGCCCAATAGGGGCCGGCCGCGTAGGCGCCGTAGAGGCTGCCGGCGATATCGGTCTGCTTGAAATCTCCGCCGAGGCTGAAACTCTGCTTGGTCTGGCCATAGGAGAAGGCGGCGCCGACGATCATGCTGTTGGTTATGGCGTAGTCAACGCCGGCGGTGACGGCGGCCGGCGTTCCCGGATCATTCGGAAAGCCTGCGGATCCCGCATTGATCGCGAGCGACATCGCTTCACCCGTGGCCCAGACGTTGAACGTGCCGGTCTTGCGCTGGTTTTCCGAGATCGCGATCTGATTGAGGATCGAATCCACCACGGCCGCGCGCGTCTTCACCGGCGCCTCCGCAAGGAAGGAGATTTCGCTCGGCGCCACCAGCAGGCTGTATTCATAGTCGGCCAGGATCTTCTGGCCCGCCGTGGTGTAATGCTGATCATCGGCGAACAAGCGGGTCTGGTCGGCGTTGGGGGTCACCAGATGGGACGGCGCGGCGGGATTGTTCGAGCAGAGCAATGCCCAGGCGGTGGCAACTCCCGCCGGCTGGGTACAGGCGCTCTGACCGGGACCCGTGCCGATGAACTGGAAGCCGAACAGCGCCGGATTCGACGCGATCGCGAGCCTCATGGCGTTCTGATCAGCGGGAATGAAATTCACACCATTGGCGGCAAGGCTGTTCCAAAGCGTCTGGCTGTAGAGCAGACGATCAGTGTGCTGCGTCACGTCGCCAGCACTGTTGCCGGTCGGGAACGAATAGGGCAGATCCGGCACCACGATGGTGCGCGCGCCCGCCGCCTGCAGCCCGGCCACCGAACTTGCGAGGCTGTTGGCAGCTGAAATGAGATAGGCCTGCGGATTGGACGGGAAAGGCCCACTCCCCGAACCATGTGTAGCAAAACTGACATCGTTGCTGCCGGAGCTGATCACGTAGAGGCCATTCGGGTTGGCGCTGCCGCCATTCGCCGCGAGATAGTTGCTGATCTGGGTCACCGTCGGAATCGCGGCCTGGAAGCCGCCAGTCTGGCCATTGTTCACGGTGACGTTCTTGGCGCCCGATGTTGCATAGTTGGAGCCGCCCTGATCGGCAGGCACCGCGGTCAGGCCGAACAGTGCGGCCAGCGCCTGGGAGTTCACGGCGCCGGGGCTGGTGGTTGGCGCTCCGGCTCCGGCGGCGACGGCGGCCGCCCACAACGCGTTGAACGGGGCGCCTCCTCCGGGCGAGGCCAGCGAACGATAGGAGCCGCTGTCGATCGAGCTATCACCAAAGCCGACGAACTGGTTCAGGGTCTGGCTGAAAGCGGGCTTGCCGGTGACGAGCGCAGCGGTGGCGGTAACCGCCAGGACCGTGGCCACCCCCTTCGCGCGGTGGCTCATTTTGGAATTCTTTTTGCTGCAACCCGTCCGTAGCATCCCGTTACCCCTCGATTGATCTTGATGCGAGCTCAGGGGGTTATGGATGCTTGGGCGCAGACCAGCGTGAATTCACCGCATTGAGAGGAAAAGGGAGCGTCATTCTGGCGTGATCCCAGCGTGATTTCCGCTCCAAACATGCCGCCATCGATATCCCATCGATACGTGCTTGAAAAACAACCCGGAAACCGACGCCGCGTATGCCGCTGAGAATACGCCTCAAATTACCTTTCACGATGAATTCACGCTGACATGACGCTGAAGATGGGCAGTCCAGCCGAAAGGTTGGTGATCGGGATCGCCAACGTGATATCTAGAACCCGATAAGCGCCCTATTGGCGGTCCGATCGCGGTGTCGAAGAGCGTGTAAGGGGAATGTCTGTTTCAGATCGTGGCCAGGAGGCCGATATCGCATCCAGCGCTTTGGGCGTGCAGAAACTGTTTGAATTACGGCTCCTTGGCCCGTTCGAATTGGTTGATCGTTCCTCCGGCGACGTTATCGCCATTTCCCCCAACCGGATGAAGGCGCTGATCGCCTTCCTTGCCACCGTCCCGCGCTGCTCTGAGACCAGGCGCAAACTGGCAGGACATCTCTGGGCGAGCAAGCAAGATGATCTTGCCCGGCAAAGCCTCCGCACTTTGCTAAGCCAGTTCAAGCGCGGCGTGGATCCCCGTACGGCAAATTTGATTCAGAGCGATGACACGGCGATCAGCCTGGACTGTTCGCTAGTGACCATCGACCGCACCTCACTCATTGAGGTGCCAGAAGATGCCGATATTGCAACCCTTAAACGCGCAGCCGATTCTTACCGATCCGAGTTTGCGGCCGGCCTCGAAATCGGCGAGGCCGAATTCGATAGCTGGCTTGAGGCTGAGCGCTTTTTCTGCCGCGAGATGGTGGTCCGTGTGCTGGATCGCCTGGTGCGAGCGCTTGCGGTTGCTGATCGTCACGTAGATGCACTCAATTATGCCAACCGGTTAGCCCAAATCGACCCGCTACGTGAGGAAACCCATCGGTTGGTGATTGCCGAGGAGGCGATCGTCTCCGGCCGCGCTTCGGCGATGAACCGTTTCGAGCAATTCCGGCTTCTCTTGAAAGAGCAACTGGCGGTCAGGCCGGAAGCGGCGACGCAGCATCTGCTGGAGAGCTTACGCCAGACGCGAATGGTCACCGCCACGCCAAGCGAGATCGAAACTTCCCCGCCGCCGCCAACGATGGCTCCCCCCGGGGCCCGCCCGGGGTTCGGGGGCATGCAGAGATTGGCTCGCCCCCTGCTTGTTCTGGTGCTCGGCGGCGCACTTGTCTTGTCGGTTGCCTTCCTTGTTCTCCAGGAGAGAAGGACCGCCAGCCTCGCCGATGCGTCGGTGACATCCCCCAACGAGAGGACGGGGGAGCATGTGATCGTCGCTTTGGCTCCCTTTGACCGAGCCGGAGGACTGGATCGTCTCCCCGATCGAACTTCTATGTACGAGAACGAGGTCAGGCGTGTGTTTGCGCAAAGCGATCGCCTGACTGTGCTTCCCTCGCTGACCGCCAGTTCCGTGCAGGATGCACGTCAGCGGAACGCGACATATCTCCTGCGAACCGAGATCTCGGAATCCAACCAAGAGCTCAGGGCAACGACATTCCTTTATGATGTCAAGAACGATACCCGCATTTATGCCGGTGTGTTGCTGATGTCCAACGATGCACAGACATTTGCTCGCCAATATTTTGATCTGATGTATCCGGCCATTCTGCTGGATCATCGCGACGTACTTGCTGCGGAGCATCCCAGTTCGGTCGCAACATTGCTCTGGGAGGCGACAGTCAAAGAAGAATGGAACGGAGACCAAGCGGCTGATCCGCCCGAATTGATCAAGCTGGAGACTGCCATCGTTAAAAACCCGCAAAACCTCGACGTGCTTATCGGACTAGCGTGGCGTCTGATTGAGCGGGCCGCGCGCGATCAGAGCACCGGCTTCAACCGGACTTATGATATCTACCGAGGGGAGCGGCGGCTTCGACAGGCGCGACAACTCGAAACAGAAAAATCCCAGCCAGCCACCTTATCGAGAATTGCCTATCTTGAAGGGCTGCTTGCCAAGGTTCAGAGCCGCTATTCCGATGCACGTCGGCATTTTGTTGAAGCGCTTCGCTACGCTCCGGACAACGTGCAGGCGGCCGCCCAGATAGCGCATATCGATATGTTTCTCGGAAATCTGCTGGAAGCAGATCACGAAATGAGAGCGATTACGAATATCGATTATACGGAATCCTCATTCATCGCAGCAGAAACAGCTCTGATGGCGGGCGATCCCGATCGGGCGCGTTTCTACTATGACCGAGCTGTATCGACGACCCCTGACATTCCAAGAAATTACGCATGGCGCGCCATCGCGCTTTGGCGGCTGCATCGGGAAGAGGAAGCCTATAAGAACGCGCAGAAATCACAAGATATGAAACCGGCTTATCGATCCTATTGGATCGCCACCCGCTCCAGCCTCGCAGATAAGCGCTACCGCGACGCAAGAGACCTGTGCGCCACGGACTTCGATGCCGCGCTGAAATACAAGCCGCCAACGACAACACACTGAAGCGATCTGAGTCCCATCAGATCCATTTGCTCAGTTGGGCATTACGGTCATTACGCTGACAGTGCACTAAATCGACGAGGCTCTCTAATCATGCCGCACGACGTCTCGTATTCGGCCAAAAATTAAGTGCACTGTCACCGTAATACCGTAATACTCGTCACCTGATCCGAATCAGCTTGATAGGAAATCCACGAAGCATATAAACCCTCGGCAAAGATTCCTGAACAAATAGCAGCTCAAAGATAATCGCTAGGCGATCCCGCGTCCTCGTGACCAGCCGCACGCGCCAACAAGCGACACACGCACTTCAATTCCGCGCGAAAAGCCGCCCCCATTCAGGGCTGGCTAGTTCTTGCCAAGTGCTTGCGGAAGAAGGCCAACACAGCGGCGTTGAATTCCTTATGAAAGGCCGCGCGGTCGAACCCAGGCCTGTCCGTGCATAGGTTAGGGAAATTCTTCGTTGAATCCGGATCGCAAGGCGGAAGAAAGGTAAAATGACCGGCACCCGGCACCAGATGATAGTCGGGCTTGACCGGCAGGTCGCGATCAATCGTCGAAACATAATCGAGCGTGACTTCGCCGCCGGTTCTGGCTTCTCCACTCAGCTCCGACGCCCAAAGTTGAATCGGGATCTTCACATCCTTCAAGCCGTCCCGATCAAACAACGGACCCAAGCCTGGATCGGCAATAACAAGGGCCTTTACGCGCTGGTCATGGACGAATGCTTGGGTCGGTATCTCGTTTCTTCGCAGTTGCCCGCAACTAGGTTTCGGAGACCCCTCTGGGCAGAACGCGACGGCCTTTCGGATATCGGGATTGCCGCCCGCGACAACGAGGCCGGTGTAACCGCCCCTCGAAAAACCGAAGAACCCTACATTGTCGGGGGCGAGTTTCGCACGATCAGACCATGCGCTGAGCATGTAGTCGATCAATCTCTTGATGTCGGCCGGACGCTCCGTCAATACGGCGAGAGTGTCCGCACGGTTCATATCGCCATCCCCTGTATCGACCGGATGGCTGAGAGCGACAACAGCAAAGCCGCCATCCGCGAGTGCCTCGGCAATATCATGGTGAACGGCGAAGTAGCTTCCAAATCCATGTGAGATCACAATCAACGGCAGCTTCGCGCCGGAAACAGCACAGTTCTGTGTCGCAGACAGAGTGATCGCAGGAAGCTTCACCTCGCCCACCTGATCGAGGCAAGGATACCACACGGCTGCTTGGAGCATTGCACCGGCGGCATCGGCTGGCACCCTGATGAAGCGAAAACCGGCCGCCTGGGTGAACGTCGCCATCAAGCAGAAGGCGGCCACGAGTGTGAACTTGAACACGCGCATGAATTGCTCCCATCAGGAAGTCTTGGCTTTTACCATAGACACAACCGGGACAGGAGCTTTGCGCTCAGGCGCTGTAAGCTGGGTCACTTCGAACGCGCCGTGACCTGCCTCAACCGGCCTGCGCCTCCGGCAGTGGCGCTACCTCTCCCTGCCCGTCCGGCCGCCGAACCGACTCTTTAATTGCGGTGACAGTCCAGCACTGTCACCCCCTTCGAGGGCCGCGCTGCGCATCGCAAGTCGGGTTTACCCGACTTGCGTCTTAGGTAAGAACGCAACCGGCATGGCCGGTTGCTGCGCACCTCAGGATGACGGATTACCTTGAGCAACCATATCTCATCATGCTCTAGGAGCCGAAAGCCGAAATTGTCGCCATCCTCAGACTAGCCTTGGTGGATGGCGGCCACGGTGGCCACGACAATGAGAATGATCGTCACGAGCGCACCTGAAACATAAAGAATGGTTCTGATGCTGCCACCCTTGGCGGCGGGGCCGCCGCGCAAATAGACCGCAACGTGGATCAGACGAATTGCGACATAGACCCATACGAGCGTTGCAAGCGTGGCGGGGCCTACCCCCACCATCATGGCCAGTACAGCCGGGACGACAAAGGGTGTCAGCGCCTCCACCGCGTTCATGTGGACGCGATCAATCCGGTACAACAGGTTCGCGTCATCCGCCGGCAGGACAGGTCCGGAGAGCGCCCCCGCCCTGCCTTTGGATGATCCCGAATGAATCGCCAGCACGATGGACAGGAGGCAGAGAACGAGCACACCAACGATACTGAGCGTGTAGGCTGCCATATGGACCTCCACAGTATTGATCACATTGGATGAGACGCGCGAGCGTCAAGCCTCGCGGGCAATCCGCTCGGCGAACCGTTTCAGGTAGAGCGGCCAACCCTGATCGCCTTCAACGCTCTTGCGTTCGACTTCCCAACCTTGGCCATGACGTTCGAGGTGGCGGTGTTCAAGCTCCAGCCGGGTCCGGCCTGGCGTCTCGGCGATGAACCGCACCTCCCATTCGCTTGTCTTTTCGGGGTCGGTCTCGATTTGCCAGCGCGGGCTGATGTCCCAGCTTAAAAGAACCCGATTTGGCGGTTCAAAGGCCAACACACGCGCCCATCGGCATTCGCTTCCGTCGACACCGCGATCAAAAATGTGTCCACCCACCCGGGGCTCGAACACGGTCTCTGCGATGGGGACGGCGAGCAGATTATGCTCGCGCGGTTTGAAGCTGCCGAAGTCCTCGGTGAAGACCTTGAACGCACGCTCGATAGGCGCCTCGACCACGATAGATTGTTTGACGGGCGCGGGCGATACACCTGTGCTCATTGCTAATCCTCCCGTGATTTTTCGACGGCCACTTTGTAAGCTGCCAGCGTGCTGCTCCAGAACCGGTCGAGCCAGGCGCGCATCTGGCCGAGCCCCGCCGGATCGATGTGATAAACGTTGCTGGCGCCCTTCGGCTCCGCGCGAACCAAACGAGATTCGCGCAGCACCTTGAGATGCTGGGAGACGGCCGACTGGGAGACCGCCAATTCTCGGGTGATTTCAGCGACCGTGCGAGGCCGCGCCCCCACCAGTTCGAATATTCGTCTGCGCGTCCGATCGCCCAGAGCTGCCAGTTGCACACTGTCTCTCACCATGGCTAGCCGACGCCCGATGCCATGCTTAGGGCACCTTGCCATTCGGTCATCATATCGGGAACTCTGAGATAATAATTAGTCATGACTAATGATTAGCATGTACTAATGATTACGTCTATGGGCCACTAACAGACGCTTATGCACGGCATGTTGCGGTTCAGGGGCAATGGCGGAATGGCACTGAATTGACCGACGGGATGTGGGACGCTTCCCATCACCTGATCGTTATTCTTAAAGTCACCTAGTCACCTTGTAAAAAGACCCCTCAAGCCTTAGCTCTCTCCTTCCACGCACAGGAAGGACGCGATGACAACCAACGGCTCGGACAAACTTGCCTTGCGCATGGTTTCGCTGGTCACGGCGCTCAATGTCATCGTCGCCTGCGGATTTTCCGTCGCCGGGGTGCTGAGCCCCGGAGCGATCCTGCCCGCGGGAGCCTCGCCGACGGCTGCTTCGCAGGTCTTCGCGCTGTACGCGGCGGCGCGCGCGGTCCCGCTCGCCTTGGTGACTTTGGCGGCGCTCGGCCGGAGGTCCTGGATCGTACCGTTGGGAACACTCGCCGGAGCCGCGCAGTTGCTTGATGCCGGCGTTGGACTCTTTCAGCACGACATCGGCAAGACGGTCGGCCCGCTAGTCATCGCGGCTCTGCAATTCCTTGCCCTGTTCAATCTGACACGGCAGGGACAGGCGTCTCGCGCTCAGGCGCAGTAAGCCGGATCGCTTCGAATGCGGGCCAATGACGCGCCTCAGCCGGCCTGCGCCTCCGGCAGCGCTGCTGCCTCCCCCTGCCCGTCCGGCCGCCGAACCGACTCCAGCCGCCCGCCGAGACGCTGCTCGGGCGACAACGCCACCATGATGGAGGCGAAGGCGACGACCGCTGCGGCCGCGAAAAACGTGGTCGAGAGCGCGTGGCGATAGATCAGCACCAGCGCCACGTCGGTCACCGACGGCATGTGGGATGTCACGGTTTCGACCCGCATGCCTGCCGGCATCAAGGCATGGAGCCGCGCGGTCAGCACGGCGCCCGCAACGGCCACACCAACGGCACCGCCGAGTGAGCGGAAGAAGGCGGAGGTCGCCGTCGCCACGCCGAGATCCTCCCGGCCCACCGCGCTCTGGATTGCCGTGGTGAGATTGGGGAAGGACACGCCGATCCCGAAGCCCAGCACCACCAGGATGCCGATCCCCATCGCCGCGCCCTGGCCCGTCATGGCCGTCACGCCCAGCGCCGCAAAACACGTCGCCGCCAGCGCCAGTCCGCAGGTCACCAGCCACTTGTAGTGGCCGGTGCGCGACACCAGCCGGCCGCCGCCGACGGAGGCAACGATGACACCGCCCATCATCGGCGCCACCATCAACCCGGCCGCCGTCGGGCTCGCGCCCTGCACCAGTTGGAAATACAGCGGCAGGAACACCGCCGCGGTGAACAGCCCCATGGACGCGAGGCCGATCACCAGCACGCTCGACAGGAACGTGCGGTTGCGGAACAGATGCGGCGGCAGCAGCGGTTCGGCGGCGCGGCCCTCATTGACGACCAGCAGCGTCAGCGCCCCGATCGAGACCACCCCGAGGCCAAGGATGACCGGCGAGGTCCATGGATAAGTCGTGCCACCCCAGCTCAGGGCCAGCAGCGCGCAACAGGTGGCGATGCTGAGCAGCAGAGCGCCGGCATAATCAAGCCGATGGGCGATGCCGCGGGGGCGGTGTTTCAGGGCGATGCCGATCAGCAGCATCGCCAGCGCACCGACCGGCAGGTTGACGTAGAAGATCCAGCGCCACGACAGGTGATCGGTGATGACGCCGCCGAGCAGCGGCCCGGTGACGCTGCAGACCGCGAACACCGCCGCGAACAGCCCCTGATAGCGGCCGCGCTCCCGCGGCGGCACCAGGTCGCCGATCACGGTTTGCGCAAGCGTGATCAAACCGCCGGCGCCGAGCCCCTGGATCGCACGATACACGATCAGCGACGTCATGCTGTCGGACGCCCCGCACAGCACGGAGCCGACGAGAAAGATTGTGATCGACGCAAAGAACGCAGGCTTGCGCCCATAAGTGTCACTCAGCTTGCCGTACAGCGGCGTGGTCATGGTGGAGGCCACCATGAAGGCTGTGACCACCCATGACAGATGCGCCAGCCCGCCGAAATCACTGGCGATGCGCGGCAGCGCAGTGGCGACGATGTTCTGGTCGAGCGCTGCCAGCGCGAGCGCCATCATGATCCCGGTGAAGATCAGCCAGAGTTCTCGCCGGGTGGCACCGGTTCCGGCCACGGGGGTTTCAGCAGCAGACATCACGTCATCCTCAGGAAAGCCGCCGGAGGCGCAGCAGGTGTCGTTCTACAAGCGCCAACCGATTCGGCATCAGCATTTATCCAAACCGGCGTTCAATTTTGATCGCCGGAACCCGCGCGGCTTATTCGGCCGCGTGGGACACCGTCACAGCGCCGCTGGGTTGCAGCCGGACGGTATCAAGCTCCTCCGCGTCCTCATCGCTGGCGGCCTTCGAATGATCCGCCGCCAGCAGGATGTAGAACGCCGGCACCACGAACAGCGTAAACAATGTCCCGATCGCCAGCCCCGAGGCGATCACCAGGCCCATGTTGAACCGCGAAGCGGCGCCCGCGCCCGACGCGGTGATCAGCGGCACCACGCCCAGCACCATGGCCGCCGTGGTCATCAGGATCGGGCGCAGCCGGATCGAGGTCGCCTCAATCACCGCGTCCCGCTTGGAGCGGCCGGCATGCTGCAACTCGTTGGCGAACTCGACAATCAGGATGCCGTGTTTGCTGATCAGGCCCATCAACGTGACGAGGCCGACTTCGGTATAGATGTTGAGGCTCGCGCCCTTGACCCCCAACATGATGAAGATCAGCGCGCCGGCAATCGACATCGGCACCGACACCAGGATGATCAGCGGATCGCGGAAACTTTCGAACTGAGCCGAGAGCGCCAGGAAGATGATGATCAGCGCAAACCCGAAGGTGGCAGCGAAACCGGAGGATTCCTGCACGAACTGCCGTGACTGCCCGCCATAATCGATGGTGTAGCCCTTCGGCAAGGTCCGCTCAGCGATCTCCTTCAGGGTGGCAAGCGCTTCGCCCGTGATGATGCCGGGTGCCGCGACGCCGGAGATGGTGGCGGCATTGATCTGCTGGAAGTGGTTCAGCGATTCCGGCACCGTGGTGGTCTTCAGCGACGCCACCGTCGACAGCGGGATCGCGGTGCCGTCCGAGGTCTTGATGTAATAGTCCAGCACCTGGTCGGCATTGAGACGATAACGCTGCTCGACCTGGGGAATGACCTTGTAGGACCGCCCATCAAGGCCGAAATAGTTGACATAACCGCCGCCGAGCAGCGTGCCGAGCGCGCCGCCGACATCGCTCAGCTTGAGTCCCAATTGTGCGGTCTTTTCGCGGTCGATCACCACCGAGGTCTGCGGCTGGTCGATCTTCAGGTCGTTATCGAGAAAGATGAACTTGCCGCTTTTGATCGCCTCGGCGGTGAAGGCCTTGGCGACACCGTCGAGCCGATCGAACGGATCGGTGGTCTGGATCACGAACTGGATCGGCAGGCCGGACGATCCAGGCAGCGGCGGCTGCTGGAACGCCACGATCCTGGCGCCGGCGATGCCGGCCATCTCCTGCTGGATCACCGGTTGCAGCACAGCCGTGGTCTTCTCGCGCTTGTCCCAGGGTTTCAGCACCCAGCCCGCGATCGAACTGCCGATGATATCAAGCTGGAACACGCCGGCGGTTTCCACATGCGCGGCAAACCGCCGGTAGACCTCCGCCGAATACAGCAGCTTCTGCTGCAGCGTGGCGTTTGGCGCGAGCGTCGACTGGGTGAGGATGATGCCCTGGTCCTCCTGGGGCGCCAGTTCGTTCTTGGAATTCGAATACAACCAATAAATGCTGCCCAGCACCAGTGCGGCGAACACCACCGTCACCGGAATGGTTTTCAGGCTGCTGTCCAGCAGTCGCTGATAGCCATGCCGCAGCCGCTCCATCCGCGCATCGATGAAGGCCACGATGCGATCGTCCAGCGTCGGCTTGCCTTTGCTCGGCGGCTTGAGGATGAAGGCGCAGCACATCGGCGTCAGGGTCAGCGCGATCACAGCCGACACGGTGACCGCACCGGCGAGGGTAAACGCAAACTCGGTGAACAGCGCACCGGTCAGGCCGCTCTGGAATCCGATCGGAACATAGACGGCGATCAACACGATGGTCATGGCGATGATCGGGCCCGCCAGCTCGCGCGCGGCCAGAAGCGCCGCCTGCAGCGGCTTGACGCCCTCGGCGATGTGACGGTTGACGTTCTCGACCACGATGATGGCGTCGTCGACCACCAGCCCGATCGCCAGCACCAGCGCCAGCAGGGTCAACAGGTTGATCGAGAAGCCGAGCGCCAGCAGCATGGTGAAGGTGCCGACCAGCGACAGCGGAATGGCGATCACCGGGATCAGCACCGAACGCCAGGAGCCGAGGAACAGGAACACCACCACGGTGACAATCGCCAGCGCTTCCACCAGGGTGTGGATCACCTCGCTGATCGAGCTGTTCACGAATTCGGTGGAGTCGTAGATGATCTCCGAGTTCAACCCGTCCGGCTGCTGCGCCTTGATATCAGGATAGACCGCGCGAACGCCCTTGATGACATCCAGCAGGTTGGCGGCCGGCGCAACCTGGATGCCGATATAAACGGCGCGCTTGCCGTTGAAGCCCACCGAGGATTCGTAGTCTTCCGACCCCAGCGTGACATTGGCGACATCCGAGAGCTTGATGTTGGAGGTGCCGGCCTGCTTGACGACGAGGTCGCGAAACTCCTGCAGCGACTGCAGATTGGTCGCCGCGGTCAGATTGACCTGCACCATCTGGCCCTTGGTGGTGCCGAGGCCGGCGATATAATCGTTGCTGGACAGCGCCGCCGACACGTCGGTCGCGGTCAGCCCGTAGGCGGCGAGCTTGACCGGATCGAGCCAGGCGCGCAACGCGAAGGTCTTGTTGCCGATCAGTTCGGCGGTCTGCACGCCGGTCACCGCCTGCAGTTTCGGCTGCACCACGCGGATCAGGTAATCGGTGATCTGGTTGGGCGCGAGCACATCGCTGTTGAAGCCGATGTACATGGCGTCGATGGTCTGGCCGACCTTGACGGTGAGCACCGGCTGCTGCACGCCGCTCGGCAGCTGGTTGAGCACCGAATTGACCTTGGTGTTGATCTCGGTCAGCGCCTTGCCGGAATCGTAGTTCAGCCGCAGGTTGATGGTGATGGTGCTGGTGCNCTGGTTGAGCACCGAATTGACCTTGGTGTTGATCTCGGTCAGCGCCTTGCCGGAATCGTAGTTCAGCCGCAGGTTGATGGTGATGGTGCTGGTGCCCGACTGGCTGGTCGAGGTCATGTARTCGATGCCGTTGGCCTGGGCGATGGCGTTTTCCAGCGGCGTGGTGATGAAGCCGGCGACGATCGCCGGATCGGCGCCRTAGTAWGTCGTCGTGACGGTCACGATGGCATTCTGGGTGCGCGGRTATTGCAGGATCGGCAGCGAGGTCATCGACTTCAGACCCAGCACCAGGATCATCAGGCTGACSACGATGGCGAGCACCGGCCGGCGGATGAAGATGTCAGTAAAGGACATGGGTCTCTCCGCTCACTGATCGGCCGGCYTGGGWTTGGCGTCGTTSGCGACCGGRATCGAATTGTCGACCTTCAGCAYGGTGCCGTTGCGCAGYTTCATCTGGCCGCTCGTCACYACRGTSGCGCCCGGCTCGATGCCGGAGRTSACCGCAAYCTGATCGCCGCGCGTCAGCCCGGTCTTGACGAAGGACTGCCGCGCCACCASRGCGTCGTTGCCYTTGTCGCYCTTGACGGCGAGRTARACCGAATTGCCGTAGGGGTTGTAGACAATGGCGGTYTGCGGCAGCGTGACGTAGTGCGCGGGYTTRTCGACCGCGACGTCGATCAGCACGTACATGCCGGGCAGCAGCTTGCGCTCSGTATTRTCGAAGATCGCRCGCACCTGCACATTRCGGCTGGTCKKRTCGACCTTGGAGTTGATCGCCTGCACCTGCCCCTTGAAGGKCTGGYTYGGATAGGMATCGACCCGSGCAYTGACCGCCTGCCCCACCTTGACCTGRTCGATYGCCTGCTGCGGCAGSGTGAAGTCGACATAAAGCCGGTCSAGCGCCTGCAGCGTCACRATGGCSGTGCCGGCRGTCAGATACTGGCCGACATCGACCGAGCGCACGCCGAGSCGRCCGGCRAAAGGCGCCTTCARGGTYTTCTGRTCGACCAGYGCCTGCTGCTGGGMRACCARCGCCAGCGCATTGCGCTGATTGACCACGTCGGCATCGACGGTGGCCTGGCTGACCGCATTGATCTTCAGCTGGCCCTGATCRCGCCGCAGCGTGATGCCGAAACCGTCSGCRGTCGCCTGCARCGATTGCAGCTTGGCGACATCGTCTTCCTTGTGCAGGTCGAGCAGCACCTCGCCGGCYTCGACATCCTTGCCGGAYTCGAAATGGATCTTGTCGACGATGCCGGATTGCTGCAGCGACAGATCGGCGCCGTTCACSGCGCGAAAGCTGCCSACSGCCGTCAGYTTCGGCTGCCATTCCGAGGYGGCCGCCGTSGTGGTCGACACCGTYTGCGGCGGATCGGCCATCGACGCCAGCGCCTGCTTGATCATGCCGGACCGRAAATTGACGAACCAGGCGAGYGCGGCGAACACCGCACCGACGACGCCCAGCATGATGATCATGCGCTTCAACATGGTTTSGAACTCCGCGTCCTGTTCGYTTGYTTCAGTTCACCGGCGCSCCGGGCGCYGSCGGCAGCGCTCCCGCGGGCGTGAARATGGCYGCAATCCCCGCCGGCTTGGCTTSSGAYGCCGGYGTTTCATCGACGCGATTCCACCARCCGCCGCCGAGCGAYTGGTACAGCGCGACGGTGTCGGCATAACGCGAGGCCTGCGCCTTCACCCGGTTGGTTCGTGCGGTCARCARSGTCTGCTCGGCRTTGATGACGGTGAGGAASGTKGTKGAGCCGCCCTTGAACTGCGCCTGCGCGATCTTGAGGCTGTCGSYSGCGGTTTTYTCCGCCTCGACCTGGGCCTTGAGCAGSGCKGCGTCATACTGAATCGCGCGCAGCGAATCCGCSACGTTCTGGAACGAGGTGATGATGGTGGAGCGATACTGCGCGCTGGTCTGCTCCAGCGCAGCGACCTTGGATTCCTTGGTGTGGAACAGCGAGCCGGCATCGAAGATCGGGCCTGCGACGCTTGCRGCGACGCTCCAGGCCGCGGTCTGCGGGCTGTACAGSGCCGACAACGCCAGCGCCTGGCTGCCGCCGGASGCGGACARCGTCAGGTTCGGCAGCATRTTGGCGGTGGCGACGCCGACATTGGCGCTGGCCTGRTGCACYTGRCTCTCGGCGGCGCGGATRTCCGGCCGCTGCCGCACCAGCAGCGACGGCACGGTGACCGGCAARTCGCGCGGCAATCGCAGGTCGTCCAGCCGCACGGACTCGCCCTTGTCCTGGCTCGGCAACCGMCCGAGATAGGCCATCAGCTGGTTGCGGCCCTGCGCGCGCGAYTTYTGCAGCGGCGGYAAGGTCGCYACCGTCTGCGCCAGTTGCGCCTTCTGYGACAGCACGTCGGCGCTGGAGACGGCGCCGAGCCCGAAYTGCTGTTCCAGCAGCGACACCAGYTGCCGCTGSCCGTCGATCTGCTCCTGGGTCACGCGGATCTGTTCCGCGTACGACGCGTCGGTGATGGCGGCSGACACSACATTCGACGTCAAGGTGAGGTAGGTSGCCTCGAGCTGGAAGCGCTGATACTCGGCRCTGGCGAGATCGGCYTCGATGCCGCGYGCCTTGCCGCCGAARATGTCCGGCGTGAAGGAGACCGGCACCGAGGTGTTGTAGAGCGTGTACAGCGCYGCSGAKCCKGTGCCGGTCTGCGCCGACGACACGTGCTCGCGGGTGACGCTCGCGTTKCCTGTCRCCGATGGGAACARYGCGCTGGTGTCSGCMGCSGCCACCTCGCGCGCCTGGCGCAGCGCGGCCTGGGCCGCSGCGAGATCCGGRTGGTTYKCGAGGGCYTCGCGMACGAAGGCRTCGATCTGYTTCGAGCGCAGGGTGCGCCACCAGATCCCGGAGACGTCGGCGCCACTGGCGAACCGTTGCGATGCCCCGCCTGCGCCGTCGGCCGATCCCGTCGGGGCCAGCCGGCCGGCGGTGTAGCCGCCGACRTCWGGYGCSGYGGGTTCCGYAAARTTCGGYCCRACMGCGCAKCCRCCGAGCGACCASGCGAAKCCRAYCAYSASYGCGACRGCCCTGAGCGCCGAYCCYC